>Ga0187875_10000018_pt1 | contig 165401 bp, 141 predicted proteins | sample June2016WEW_17_1_2_FD_132978 | JGI IMG/M metagenome (GOLD analysis project Ga0187875, IMG submission 132978) | Peatland microbial communities from SPRUCE experiment site at the Marcell Experimental Forest, Minnesota, USA - June2016WEW_17_10 | ecosystem: Environmental > Terrestrial > Soil >... | reverse complement strand
GTAGCGGGTGAGACCGGAGATCTCGTGGACGTTGAGCTTGGCCATGAGATTCTGCCGATGTTTTTCGACCGTCTTGATGCTGATGCCGAGTTCCGCCGCGGTCTGTTTGTTGGCCTTGCCTTCAGCAATCAGCTGCAGCACCTCCACCTCGCGCGAACTCAGGCGGGCGATTTTCTTGCGCAACGCCACGCCGCCCGCGGGGATCTTCTGATCGTGCAACCGCCTGGCAATGGAGGGGCTGAAAAAGGTGTTTCCCTTCTCCACTTCCCGGATCGCCTTGGACAGATCATGCGAGGAGGTTTGCTTGAGCAGAAATCCCCGCGCACCGAACGCGATCGCCTGTTCGACGTACGCGTCGTCGCTGTGCGCGGAGAGAATCAGCACCTTGGCTCCGGGAATCGCTTTACGAATTTGCCGGGTGGCTTCCAGACCATTGAGCAGCGACATCGCGATGTCCATCACAATGACGGCGGGACGAAGCTTCTTGGTCAATTCTACCGCTTGGCGGCCAGTCTGCGCCTCGCCGATCACCTCGATGCCCGCTTCGGCCTGCAACAACGACCGCAAGCCCTCCCGGACAATCATGTGGTCTTCCGCCAGCAGGACGGTGATGGGTTTCATAACCATACAGAATCTCGCCCGTGCCGTGCCGACGTTCAAGTCTGAACGCGGACGCCGTTGTTGACAGGAATCACGGCTCGGATGGTGGCGCCTTTACCCGGGTGGCGTGGGCGTGCTGGGCGACATTAGCGAGGGCTGACTGGGCGACGCGATAGAGTACGGTTCGTTTGGAGTTGTTCAACTGTTCCACCCCGGCGAAGACCGCGAACCGGATGCGAAGACCCGTTCGTTTCGTGAAACCTTTCATGAACAAATGGAGGGCGGGAATCAGACCCAGGTCGTCGAGAAGTGTGGGGCGCAATTTCCGGGCGAACCGGTGGATGATGCTCATTTGCCGGCCGCAAGCTGCCGTGCGGGGCGCCCGTCAGACGTTTTCGCAGTGCCGCCACATATCGTCGCGACAAGCCAGTCAACTGTTGTCTCATGAGGTTCCTCCAATCCACGCTTCACCCTCACAATCTGGCAGTTGGCTGGAGCCGTCTATAAGACAAGACCCTACCAACTGAGTGCACTGATTTTCTTCGGGCGCGCTGTCGTTGACCGGAACAGGGTAGGGTTCTACCCCATAGCCACGTGGTTGGTTTGTGGCCTACGTTGTATCTGTCCCGCGATGATGCCAAGGAAACGACATAGAGTCAGAAAGATTGCCCTGACAGGTCTGGTGGGCGGATTGCTCGCAGTAGCTTCGGTCGCCATCGCATCCGATCCCTTGGAAGATGTGAAACGGTTCAGTGATTTTGCCGCAGCTGATCTCCGTCATGTGCTCGACGGTGACATTCTCGGCGCACGCGGTTCGCTGATGAATTTCCCCAACGGGCTCTCCGCACAGACGTGTTTCGTGACACCGGAGGCGGCGGCGGAAACAGCGCGGCGGCTGCAGGTTTGGGACCCATTGCCCCACGAGACGCTGAATGTGTTTGCGTATCAATCGATGCGCGGGCCGTGCGCGACAGCGGATTTTCAAGGCCTGAATCTGGACTCGAATCAAGGTGCCATCCGCTGGCTGCTGGACAAGACGCGTGCCACCACGGCGGATAAGTCCGATCTCAACCTGACGCGAACCGAAGCGCAACAGTTGGCGACCTGTGCCAAGAGCAATCCCGATCCGCAAGACATCGGCGCCTGCTGGGGGGAATTGTTGCACGAACGCGCCGCGGCCTTCCAGCAGGAGGGGTTTGATGGCCTGCTGCCGTACGAGGCCAATGGGGCAACGGTGTCACCGGGGAGACAGCTCCGTGAGATGTTGCGCGATCAGCCGGCCGTGTCCCGGCAATTTGCAACCCTGCTACAGCGGAGCGGGTTGCTCGGCGATGAGTCGGCAGGGTTGCTCACACCAACGCTTTACTGGACCCTGTTCGAGGCCAACCATCACGCCACGTTGAGCCTGGGGGCGATCTATGTGCTGCCGCAAGGCGATCACTATCAATTTCTGGACGTGCAGTACTACGTCAGCGGCAAGTATTACGCGGCCGCGACACTGAGCGAGATCTGGCCGATCCAGATCGGCGAGAAGTCGGAGGCGCTGGTGTGGCGGGGGGATTTCGTTGCCGCGCCGACGCTGGCGTTCACGAAGGGAACCGACCGGATCATCTACGGCGCGATCCTGCTCCAGGAGATCAAGAAAGTGGTTCGCTGCTTCCAGGATGACTTGAGGGTGACACACCGGGCGGGCCGAAGCGATAGTTTGCGAAATAACTAGGTAATTCCCCGGTTGGGCGTATGGTGAAGTTGTATCAGCGAGCTGCTTCACTCCGACCAGACCTTGCAGCACTGCGGCGCGGGTGGGCAGCACGACGCAACAGCCAACATCGCTGCCCAAGGAGATTCTTGTGGCTATCAGCCAGATCAGCGGAGAGGAATTCAAACGGTTCTTTAACGAGAAATATACGCTTGCCTGTGGTCTACTGGATTGCGAGGCGTTCCAGTCGTGGCACACGCCGACCAAGAGCGAATGGAGGGATGTACTCGCTGTGATCGCCAACATGCTCAAGAAATGTGACTGGCCGTTGTACGACGTCAAACGCGACGGCGATGACGCTTCCTCCATGCAGGTGATGAACACCGGCTTGATGATGAACGCCGTCCACAATTTGCTGGATGCATTGAACGGTTACGGGGTGGCGGCGGTGCCGTCGCCGGGACAGTGGGGAGACATCATGCGGGTGGTGGATGAAACCACCGAGCGTCGCGACGTGATTGACCAGGCGGGATCGAAGGGAATCAAATGACCAATGAAACCAATGTCAGTGAGGTGGTTGTCCGCGAAACAGTTTTCCGCTTTACGGCAACCGGTGGAGGCCTGCTGATTCATCGAATCGCGGAGATTGAAAAACTGGCGCTGAGCAACCTGCAATGCGGGAAATCACTCGACCGTGTTGTCACCGGGGCGCTCGCGTCGTTGCGAGATGCTTGTCGGGACGCGCGGGCCAGCGTCTCGTAGGCAAGGGTAAGAATGTTCGTAACGGAGTATAGAAAGATTGAACCCAAAAGTACCATTAAACGATCTCGTCTGTCGCCGAGCGAACTGAAAAGTATTCCGCCCACGAGAAGGCCAGCCATTTGGTAATTGAGCAGCGAAAGCCCAGCAGGAGGCGAGTCGGCTGCATTGACTCCCAAGTCAGCGAGGCTTCCCGACTGGTCTGCAATGCGCGATTGTGTTTGTTGCGGGGCTGAGGCTGGTTCTGCGCCTCGCGAGACGTCGGCTTACTGCGTCCCTGCCGTGCGTTGCGCCGGCCCTTGTTTCCGCGCGCCGAGATCGAACGGTTTCTGAAGGAAACGACCGCCGCGTAGACCAAGCATGCAAACCTTTCTCTGCGCCTTCGTAGTCATGGGCGCGACGTTGGCGGGTTCGGCTGCCGATGCGCCCCAACTCATGCGTTTGGCCATTGCCGTGCTGTGTTCGTTGCGGAGGTGGCCATACGCGCGGGCCACCAAGGCACCGGCGCCATTTGGCAAGTTCAGGGTCGGTGGTTTTGAAGCTGCGCTTGACTTGCTTCGCATCGCGTTGGAAAATCACAGATGAACGTCGGCGCGGCTTGAACAGTCGAGGCGGTCACCAATAGGAACGAGCGTTTGATGCCTGCGGGTCAAATGCGCTGCGTTCATGACGACAGCGGCATAAACATGACACGAGAGTGGTTTTGCGCGGACAATTTCCATATAACCCAATCAACTAAAGGTCTGCGCCTGTAGCTCAGTTGGATAGAGCATCGGATTTCTAATCCGGCGGTCGCGTGTTCGAATCACGCCAGGCGCGCCAGTTTCGGGAGCAAGAGCATGAACATTCGGAAAGTTCGACGGTTGTTTTCGCCGGAAGTCAAACGCGCGATGGTGATGGGTCTGGCCACGGCGCTTCTGTCGGGTTGTTTGGGAAGCGGGGCGACCGCTCCGGCCGGAACGCCCACCACGCCCGCCGGTGCCCGCCTCGAACCGGCAGGGCCGGAGATTGGGGTGGCAAAAGTCGCCTCGGTGAATTCCGAACTCGGTTTTGTGGTGGTCGATTTCGCGGCGCAAACGATGCCGCCCGTGGGAACGCGGGTCAATGTGTACCGCGGCGATAAACGGGTGGGCACGGTGCGGATCACCGAGCCCGTGCGCGCGCCGCTGGCGACGGCCGATCTCGTGGACGGCGACGTGCGCGTGGGCGATGAAGCCCGTTAGTCGGAGGAACCGTGCTGACAGTCTCCGAAGCGAAAGACATCATCCTGGCGGCGGTGCGGCCCCTCCCCGAGGCTATCGTGCCGCTGGCGGAAACGCTGGATTGCGTGCTGGCGCACGATGTGGCGTCCCCGGTCAATCTCCCCATGTGGGACAACAGCTCGGTGGACGGCTATGCCGTGCGCGCGTCGGATGTGTCGGATGCCAACGATAACAACCCGATTCATCTGCGTGTGGTGACGGAGGTCCCCGCCGGGACAACGGCGACGGCGGCCATCGAGCCCCAGACGTGCGGGCGGATCTTTACGGGAGCGCCGATTCCGGAGGGAGCGGATGCAGTTGTGATGCAGGAGGATACGCATCCTCATCACGAAGGCTATATTGCGGTGACCGAATCCGTCGAGCCGGGGGAGAACATCCGGCGCGCGGGCGATGACGTGACGAAGGATGAGGTCGTGTTGCGCGCGGGCACACGGCTGGGACCCCCGCAAGTGGGACTGGCGGCGGCTCTGGGAATGACGCAACTCGTGGTCCGTCCGCGTCCCCGCGTGGGTGTGCTGGTAACGGGCGGGGAGATCGTCGAGCCGGGGCGGGCTTTGCGCGATGGACAGATTTACGACACGAACAGTTATGCCGTGTGCGCGTTCGTGAAACAGGCGGGAGGCGAGCCCGTCGAGCTGGGCATCGCCGATGACACGCGCGAGGATTTGCACGAGAAGATCGATTACGGGTTGAGCGAGTGCGACGCGGTGATCACGGTCGGCGGCGTGTCCGTGGGCGCGTATGACCTGGTCAAGGACGTGCTGGCGGAACTCGGTTGCGAGCAGAAGTTCTGGAAAATTGCGATGCGGCCGGGCAAGCCGTTCGTGTTCGGCACGCGCGAATCGAAACTGGTCTTTGGATTGCCGGGGAACCCCGTGAGCGCGGCGGTGACGTTCCTGATGCTCGTGCGGCCGGCGTTGCAGAAGATGCGGGGACTGGCCGAGATCGATTTGCCGACGGTGGCGGCGGAAGCGGCGGCGGATTTTGTGAACGACGGGGATCGCCTCCATTATATGCGGGCGAGCCTGCGCCGCGACGGCGAGAAGTGGCTGGCGAAACCGATGCCGAACCAGGGTTCTCATGCGATTTCGTCGTTCGCCAATGCGGATGGCCTCGTGGAAGTGCCCGAGGCGACAACGATTTCTGTCGGGCATATAGTGAAGGTGATTCGACTCTTTGGCTGCGACTGACAGGTGGTGGATTGGCCATCGTCCGAGCTTGAAAAATCCGTTCCGTCTCCTACACTGATTGCCGCCATGCGCGAAACCGTCCACGTCCTGAACCATCCACTGGCCCAAAGTTTCCTGACCGACATCCGCGACAAGGAATCCGACCGCGCGATCGTTCGCAGCCGCATCCGCGGGCTCTCGGTGCTGCTGTTCTATGAGGCGACGCGTGACCTGCCGCAGGAACCCATGACGGTAACGACGCCGCTGGCGGAAACGCGAGGCGCGCACGTCGGGGCGAGTGTCGGTCTGGTGCCGATCCTGCGGGCGGGACTCGGGATGGTGGACGGAATCCTCGAATTTCTGCCCGAAGCGCGCGTGTATCACCTCGGATTGTTCCGCGACGAGAAGACGCTGGAGCCGGTCGAGTACTACAGCAAATTCTCCGAGCACAAGCCCGTGGACATCGCGTTCGTGCTCGACCCGATGCTGGCCACCGGCGGCTCCGCGTGCGTCGCGGTCACGCGGCTAAAATCGTGGGGGGCGAAACGGATCAAGTACCTCGGTCTGTTTGCCGCTCCCGAGGGGATCGAGAAACTGTCGAACGCGCATCCGGACGTAGCGATTTATCTCGGGACCATTGATTCCCACCTCAACAAACGGGGCTACATCGTGCCCGGCATGGGCGACGCCGGCGACCGCCAGTTCAGCGGGGAGTGAGACTGGCGCGGTAGCGCCCGACCAGGTTGCGCGCTGAATCTTGTGCAAGAGCATGGATCAGAAGGTGGTAAAAACCAAAATTAAGCGAACTGAAATAAGGATTTTCTTATTTCATTTTTTGGCCTTTTTCTGAAATAAAATTTCTGCTATGTTCGGGGACTGAAATAAGCCATGGATGCCAACAAACTCAGTAAGAGCCCAGCGGGAAAAGTGATCAAAGCGCCGCAGGGCTATTGGGCCTTTGTGCCCAATCCGCTGCCGCCCAAAGTGGATTACACCCCGGGTTTGGTGAGTTCATTGTCGGAAGCGGATCGTGCGTTGGGGGCCTTGGAGGGAATGGGCAGGATATTGCCGAACGCCAACCTTCTGGTGATGCCCTATATGCGTCGGGAGGCAGTGCTCAGTTCGCGAATCGAGGGCACGCAGGCATCACTGTCAGATTTATTTCTGTTTGAGGCAGCCAAGACCAAGCCTCCGCAAGCATCCGATGTGAGAGAAGTCTCGAACTATGTTGTGGCGATGCGGCACGGTCTTAAGAGACTACCTGATCTTCCATTGAGTTCGCGCTTGGTGCGGGAAATCCATGAGAAGCTGTTGAGTGGTGTGCGTGGACAGGAACAAACGCCAGGAGAGTTTCGCAAACGACAGAATTGGGTAGGACCAAAAGGTTGCAGGCTTGAAGACGCAGTTTATGTGCCGCCATCCGTGGACGAAATGCAGATACTGCTGGGTGATTGGGAGAAGTTCGCGCATCAGCGCACCTCCATGCCTCCATTGATAGAATGCGCCATTTTGCACAGCCAATTCGAATCCATTCACCCCTTCCTCGATGGCAATGGACGGGTTGGGCGTTTGCTGATTACGTTGTTTTTGTGCGAGCGGGGGCATCTGTCGCAGCCACTTCTTTACCTAAGCGGATACTTGGAGAAAAACAGAAACGAATATTACGAACGACTCCAGAAAGTCAGGGAAAGCGGCGATTGGAACGGTTGGATCGAGTTCTTTCTCCATGCGGTTTCAACTCAGGCCAATGACGCTCTGGAGTGTGCTCATCGAATCTTGAAATTAAAGCAAACGTATCGAGACCGATTGCAGAAGAAATGGTCATCGGCTGCCGTGTTGACACTTTTGGACAGTCTGTTTCTCAATCCATACGTCACAGTCGGCGACGCCGCGCAGCGAATGCAGGTGTCGTATAACGCTGCACAAAATGCCTTGAGAAGACTCGAGCGGCTAAAGATTGTCAGAGAGATCACAGGTCAGAAACGCAATCGCATGTTTTGCGCGCAAGAACTGCTGCGTGTGATCGAAAACATGGATATAAAGGAAACCTGATTCATGCCCCAAGAAGCAAGAACTGGGTTTGCCCAGCGAAAGGCGGAGGTGGAGTCCACGGATTGCGCGCAACGCGAGTACGGTCTCACGAAGAAGGAATTGAGTCGTGCGGCCAAACGCATGGATGCGGAACTGACTGCTGACAGAAAGCGTGGGCAGATGCGTCGGTACAGCGGCAACCTCGAACGCAATCTCCGCGAAAAATAGTCGCAAAGACACCTCTCTCGGCGATTACGCTTGTCTTAAGCCCCGAATTTATCGAGCCGCCGGGCGTTGGCCTGCATGTGGCGGATGAGGTGTTTCGCCTCGAACCGGCCGAGGGAACCGAGATTGGCGGTGCGTTCGGTAAAGCGGTCCTGGCCGTCCCAGCCGGCGATCTCGCCGCAAATCATCACGGGTTGTGGATGCCAACTATGCCCTTTCACGGGTACCGGGGTGGAATGATCGCCGGTCACCGCGAGGACATCGACATGCGGCAGCAGTTGACCGAGCGCGGCATCGGCTTCCTCGATGGCTTTGACTTTCGCGTCGAAATTCCCGTCTTCGCCGGCCATGTCGGTTCCCTTCACGTGGACGAAAACGAAATCGTAGGCTTTGAGGGCGTCGACGGCGGCTTCGAACTCCTGTTGCACGGTGTTGGGGCCTTCCACCTTTTTCATGCCGACGAGTTGGGCGAGCCCCTTGTACATCGGATAGATGGCGATCGCGGCGGCCTTGAGTCCGTAACGCTCTTCGAAGAGGGGGATCTTCGGTTGGTGCGCGATGCCGCGGAGCAGGAAACCGTTGGCCGGCTTGCAGTTCTTCAATAGCGGCAACGCCTGCTTGTAGAACGTCGCGATGATTTTGGCCGTCTTTGCGGCTTTGGCGGATTTGGTGAGCGGCTTGACAGTGGCGATGGGCTGGCCTTCGCGGTGCGGATCGCTGTCGCCGAGCGGGCCTTCGAGTCCTTTGCCGCGAAATACCACGACGAAACGATGGCCTTTGCCGGCCTTGATAATGACTTGAACGTCGCCAATCTTCTTGATCTTGGCGGCGAGCAGCGCGCATTGCGCCTCGCAAACTTTCGTATCAATCCGCCCGGCGCGGCGGTCGGTCACAATGCCTTTCGCGTCGATGGAACAGAAATTCGCGCGGGCGGCCACGTCGCCGTGCTTGAGATCGATGCCCAATCCGAGCGCCTCGATGACGCCGCGTCCCACTTCATATTCGAGCGGATCGTAGCCGAATAACCCGAGGTGGCCGGGGCCGCTGCCGGGCGTGATGCCGTGGGCGACGGGGATCATCCGGCCCATGGCCGAGCGTTTGGCGAGCATGTCGAGGTTCGGGGTGCGGGCGACTTCCAGCGGTGTGTGGAAGCTGGTTGACTCAGTGGCAATGTCGCCAAGTCCATCCAGGACGACCAGCGCAAGTTTGGAGTCGTTCGGAACCAGTAGGTTATGATAGAGTTGATCTGTATTCATGAAAATCTCTCAGTTTTTGGCTTGAAAACACCTTTGTCTAGCGTCATGTTGACACACAACTCCGGGTCCTGTCAAAGACGAAAACTTCTGAAATCGTGACGTAGTTGCACAATGACGCAACTGGAAAACTGAGTGAAAACTTCCTTCCTCGACAAGTTGATTGGTCGGATTGAGCGGGTTGATCCCCAGAGCCTGCAGAGTGTGGTGCTCAAGCTGGCTCGGGAGAAGGGGTTTTTGGAAACTCTCTTCAATACGATCCAGGAAGGCGTGATTGTGACCGATGCGGATGGGCGGATCACCTATCTGAACGCCGCGGCAGGCCAGCTCCTCGGCATTGACCCCGAGCGGGCCGTCGGTGAGCAGTTGTCGCACTACCTCCGCGACATCGACTGGCAGAAAATCTGGTCGGCGGACAAGAACGAGTGGCGCAAGGTATTCACGCACGAACTGGAAGTGTTCTATCCGCAGCAGCGTTTCCTCGGGTTTTATATCGTGCCCGTGGCCGACGAACAAAACTCGGTGGTAACGGGCATGGCGATCATTTTGCGCGATGTGACGGAGACACGCCAACGCGCGGCGAGCACCATCGAATCCGAGAAGCTCTCGGCGATCACCCTGCTCGCGGCGGGCGTCGCGCATGAAATTGGCAACCCGTTGAACTCGTTGAATATCCATCTCCAACTCATGGAACGCGAGCTGAAGAAACTGCCCACGCCGCAGGGCGAGCGGCTCCGGGAGGATTTGCACGTGGCCCGCGACGAGATCGCGCGGCTCGACCAGATCATCAACCAGTTTCTGCGCGCGATTCGCCCCACGCAACCGGAGTTGCAACCAACCAGCGTGAACGAGGTCGTCGCCGAGACGCTGACATTGATGGAACGGGAGGTTGGCGATCGGGACATCCTGGTGGAGCGGGAATTGGCGGACGGGCTGCCGCGCATCTTGCTGGATCGCGCCCAACTCAAGCAGGCGTTCTACAACATTATCAAGAACGCGTTGCAGGCGATGCGGTCGGGCGGCATCCTGCGCATTCGCACGGAAGCCGATGATACACACGTCACCGTTTCGTTTATCGACAGCGGGCACGGTATCGCGCCCGAACAGGTCGGGCAGTTGTTCGAGCCGTATTTTACCACCAAGCAGAACGGGACGGGTCTCGGGCTGATGATCGTCCAGCGGATCGTCCGCGAGCACGGCGGCACCATCGAGGTCGAAAGCGACAAGGACCGCGGCACCACGTTCCGCATCAAACTGCCCATTCACGAGAAGCGGACGCGGCTGCTGGAAGCTTCCCGCGACGAAAGCCTTGTGAAATGACGACGAAAGCGCCGACCATTTTGATCGTGGACGACGAGCGCAACACCCGCGAGGGATTGCAGCGCGCCCTGCAAGATCGCTACGACGTCCTGCTGGCCGAAGATTCGCAGAAAGCGATGCAGACACTTGAATCCACGCCGGTGGACGTAATGCTGACGGACCTGCGGATGCCCGGGGTGGATGGCATGGGCCTGTTGCGCCGCGCGATGTCCCTGACCAATCCACCCGTGTGCATCGTGATGACGGCCTACGGCTCGATCGAGAACGCGGTGCAGGCGATGCAGGCCGGCGCGTACCACTACGTGACCAAGCCGGTAAACCTCGACGAATTGGAATTGGTCATCCAGCGGGCGCTCAACAGCCGCCGCATCGAGTCCGAGAACGTCAACCTGCGCGAGCAGATCGATCACAAGTTCGGGTTGGAGAACATTATCGGGGAGTCGCCCCCGATGCGCCAGGTGTTCGAGACCGTGCAGCAGGTGGCGCCCAGCCGGGTGACGGTTCTGATCACGGGGGAGACGGGGACCGGCAAAGAACTCATCGCCAAGGCCATTCACAATCTCAGCCCGCGCAAGAACGGCCCGTTCGTGGCGGTACACGCCGCGGCGCTCCCGAGTTCCCTGCTTGAGAGCGAACTGTTTGGACACGAGCGAGGCGCGTTTACGGGGGCGGTGGAACGCCGGGTCGGACGATTTGAGCTGGCGGATGGGGGGACTCTGTTCCTTGACGAGATTGGGGAGCTGGAGCCGCCGATGCAGGTCAAGTTGTTGCGGGTGCTGGAAGAACGAGCGTTCGAGCGCGTCGGCGGGTCAAAAACATTGCAGGTGGATGTGCGGCTGGTCGCCGCAACCAACAGGAACTTAAAAAAGCTGGTCAGTGAGGGCAAGTTCCGCGATGATTTGTTTTACAGGCTTAGCGTTGTGACAGTTGACCTGCCACCGCTGCGAGAGCGGCGGGATGATATCCCGCTGATGGTGAAAGCGTTTCTGGATGAGTTCAGCCGCGAGAACAACAAGCAGGTCCGCGAACTGACGCCGGAAGCGTTGAACCTGCTGCTGGCGTATGACTGGCCGGGCAACGCGCGGGAATTGCGCAACGCCATCGAGCAGATGGTGGTCCTGGCGCGAGCGGAACGATTGACCGTGCGTGACGTGCCGGCGGCCATCCGCGGGGGGGCGGACCTGAGCAAGATCAATGTGGTCCGCGCCGGAATGACCGTCGAAGACGCCGAACGGCAATTGATCGTGCAAGCATTGAAGGAAACGGACGGGAATCGCACGAAAGCGGCGCAGAAGATCGGCATCAGCCGGCGGACACTGCATCGGAAGCTGAAGGAGTACGGGCTCGAGAATTTGTAGGGCGAAGCGAGAATCGGAGAACAGGAGCAGACAACATGGCGCAATCCGTAGCACCGGAAACAACGATCCAAACGGCGGTTTTCCAGATTGAGATTGGGCGGGGCAGGAAGATCATGCAGAGGTTGTTGTTGATCGTGCTGGCCGCGGCGTTAAGTCTCGTTTATACGGTGGAACAATTTCGCGGGTTTAACAAGCGGGAATCGATGGATATGGCCCAGCTGGCGCGCAACATTGCGCGCGGCCAGGGCTTCACCACGTATGTCATCCGTCCGCTCAGCCTCTGGCAACTCGAACAGCGCGGTTGGAACATTCAGGACAAGGGCACACGGGTGAGATTAATCATGAGCCACCCCGATCTTTGCAACCCGCCGCTGTATCCGATGGTGTTGGCGGGATTGTTCAAGGTATTTCACAAAAAAGCGTTCACGTACGACACCGCCGAACACATCTTCTACGCCGAGCGTTGGGTCATCCTGCCGTTCAACCAGCTTTGCCTGTTGGCCTGTGTGCTCCTCACCTTTGCGTGGGCGAAGCGACTCTTTGACCGGCGCGTGGCCGTCATGGCGGCCTGGTTGATGTTCCTTTCCGACACGCTGTGGTCGTATGGCATATCTGGATTGCCAACGAACTTCCTGATGCTGCTGTTCCTCTTGGCGATGTACTGTTTGTTTCTTGCCGACGGCAAACTTAATCCTGCCGAGCGGTCAGGGAGCGCGCCGACTGGCAGCGCGCCGGCCCCGGCGACAGGCCGGGCGGTGCCCTGGGTGCTCGCCAGCGCGGTGTTGGTGGGGCTGTGCTTTTTGACCCGGTATCTGGCGGCATTTTTTCTGTTGCCGATGGTGATTTACGTGATGCGCATCTTTCGGGGGTGGGCGGCGACGATGTGGGCGGTTGTCTATGTGGCGGTGGTTGCCGCGGTCGTTACGCCGTGGTTGGTCCGCAACCATCGCCTCTCGGGCAGTGTGTTGGGTCTCGCGCGGTACGAGTTGGTGGATCGATCCGGGGCATTTATCGGAGAAACGCTGCCGCGCACGTACAAGCCCGACTTCCATGGCGCCTACTCGGTGCGGGCACTCTCGGCAAAACTCCTGACCAACGCGCGCGTCGTGCTGCTGAACAATCTGCGCATGGTCGGCACCGATTTTCTGGTGTTGTTCTTTGGGGCCGGGGTGTTGTACGGCTTCCGTCGGCGTGATGTGTCGCGGTTGCGGGGATTGTTGCTGGGGGTGATCGTTATGGCCATCATCGCCATGTCGCTGATCGGCTCGGACCCGGAACGCAGCGGCCCGGATGTGGGCGGAGGCAACCTGTTGGTCTTGCTGTTGCCGATCATCGCGATCTACGGGGTTGCCTTCTTCTATTTGCTCCTCGATCGGATACCCTTTCGCATCAAGCTCACCCGGGGCATGGCGATTGGCGGGTTCGTGTTATTGAACGCGTCGCCGATGATCTTCACGTTATTGCCGCCGCGTCCGAAGATGTTTCCCTATCCGCCTTACATCTCACCCGTCGTGCGCGATGTCTCGGCTTATTTCGAACCCGACTCGCTGGCGTGCAGTGATATGCCGTGGGCCGTGGCTTGGAACGGGGAACGGCGGGCTGTGTGGATTCCCACGACCATGGACGACTTCAACGAGATCCATGATTTCGTCGCGCCGAATGGCTTCCAGTACCTGTTTCTCACGCCGTATATTATTGACACACGACCGCAAACGGACGTTTCCAAGGGCGAGTACAAGGGGTGGGAGACGTTCATGCGCGGCCAGCTACCGGTGAGTTTCCCACTCAAGGCCTACAGCCCGTTGCCGCCAGACAACGAACAGGCTATCCTGGCCGACCGTGCTCGCTGGGCAGGCCAGAAGAGCGCGGCGACCCAACTGGAAAAGAATACCTTCACCGTGCCCGCAATAACAAAGAACCCGACGCCGAGTTCGACCGGCGCGCCAACACGCTGACGAATTGGACCAGGCAACGGATCACCGCGGATCGACGCCTCACGCGGCGCTTTCCGTCTGGAACGGCCAGGTTTACCCCGATTCCGAGACCCGCCCCGCCTCCAAGGTCGGGGCGGCGGGACGCGACCGCTCCGGCCCCGTCAAACAGCCATCATGATCGCTGGCGTCTGAGGAACGCGATGAGGGATACGCCACCGAGCGCGGCCAGCAGAAACGTCGATGGCTCGGGAATGAACTCGAATGTGAAATTGTCCATGACAAACTCTTCCCCCGCCCCAGACCCGAAACCAGCGTCTTGGCCGCCAAAGGAGTCGAAATAGAGGCGGTCAATGTCCGTGTAATTGAACGTGAACAGAGTCGCGTTTGTCGCCGCGGCGATTACCGTCAGGTTATATACCAAGGAACCGCCTCTGAACCCCTCGACTTGGATGTTCAGGTTGCTGTTCCACGCGCCGGTCAGGTAGGTGCTAAAGAAATTGAAACTAGTGCCAGGTGAGTCAATCTCAGCCGGATAGCCGTCACCGTTAAAGGCGACGTTGGGAGGCGACACCATCCCGTAATAACCGCCGCTCAGGCCGTTGATGGATTCATCAAGAACCGCATTCAGGCAATAGAAATTTGCCCAGCTAAGTTTTTGATAGCCATTCGTAATGCTGGAAATGGTCCCCGGGCCAGAGATGTCATCAAAAGTTATAACCGTTTGTGAATGGGCTGAAGGGGCATAGAAAACCGACAGGCTGAGGACGGCCAGCGGCGCGAGGAATAGTTTGCACTTCATAACGGCTTTCCTTTCCGTCCCTCAGTGAGGAACATAACAGCAAATGCGGGCCAACGCCAGATAAATCGGGGCAATCGTGGCAGGCGTGGCGCCCACCTTACAGTAGACTGGTTGTGTGTTCGTTGTCATTGGATTTTCCCCACGAGTGAAAAGCACTGGGCGGTAGGACAAGGGGCATTCGTCATGTTGATATTATTCGCAAAAGAGCAGTCCACCTGATTGCTGCTGGGGTCTTTGCCGTTCGGGTCAGCAAGCTGGCCGAAGACATTGTACTGGCAGAAGCCGCTGGCGCTGAAGGTATACACATTGCCAATGGTTACCGTGCCGACGGCGACGCCGGGAGTAAGCCCGATTCCGAGTTCGTTCGCGTAGGCCGGGACGTTGGTCGTGACGCCGTTGACCGTCACCGTGTACGACCCGGAATAGTTTTCGAAACTCCCGATCTCACCATTGAAATACAGCACCAAGGTGCCGGTGCAGCGGGCCGTGAAACTGCCGTCGGTCCCGAGTTGGACACACCGGTCGCACCGGGTGCAGAACTGCACCGATGCCGGCGCGGACTGATCCACGGCGGCCCCGTTGGTGCCACTGCCGACCTGTCCGAAGTCATTTTGACCCCAACCCCAATAGTGATTCGTCCCCTGATCCACCGTCATCGCCATGCTGTGACACGCGCCATGGCCCGTATCGTCTGTGAGAGAGGCGCTGACCAAGACCGCGTTGCTGATGCCCGCCACCTGAATCGGGCTGGTTGCAAACCCCACGTCATTGGGGTTCGTGCCCAGTTGCTGGAAATCGTGAGAGTAAAGCTTAAAGGCGGCGTCTTTCCGGATGCGGGGAGACCGAAATGAGCCGGGGATTTCGCTTTCGCCTGTGGCGCGGCGCGGCTATAGTGTCCCGGCGCGCATCCATGGCAGATGAAACCGGCAGCGGCATTCTCGATCGGGTTATGGACGGGGGCGGCGGTCATCGCGGCCGTCGGCCTGTTTACCGTGCAGCAATTCGGGCGACCGCATGGCGGCGCGGCGTCGGCGACGGATTCCAATCTCGTCGCCGCCAGCGAGCAGGTTCAACTTTTGGAACAGGACAATGCCCGGCTCAATGCGGAAGTGCAGCGGCTCAAAGAAACGGCGGCGGCGCTGAAAAACGATCTCGAGGAAAGGGCCGCGGAGGAAAAGGCCGCGTTGGAAACCCGTCGCCGCGTTCCATTCCGTTTGCAGTCCCCGGAGCCGGAAAACCCGCCCCCATCCGGCACCTCCAGCAATTGGATGGAACAGGCCGTGGCCGCTGCCGATGCCGGCGCGCTGCCCGATCTGGAGAAAGCGGCCCTGCGCAACAATCACCGCGCCCTGGAGGCGATCGCGCTGCTGGCGGATCGCGACCAATCGGCCACGCTCACCCGCGTATGGCGTTCGGGGGCGCTGACGCTGCCCAATCTGGTGGATGCGACGCGCTATCTGGCCGCCACGATGGAGGTCAACCCCGACGGGGAGCAACTGGTGCGCGGGCTGGCCGCCGATCCCACGATCGATTCGCGACTGCTCTACGCGGCCGTCGACGGCGTGGCGAACCCCGGTTTTTCGGTAGGTCTCGGACGCGACATGCCGGTCCCCGCGCCGCCGCATTTCAAACCGGATTACGCCGTGCGGATGCGACTGTTGGAGAGCCTGCGGTCATCCGTCACGGACGACGGCCTGCGCGCGTATATCGACCAGGCGAAGTCGGAACTGCAGGCGCATTGGGCGGAGACAAACCCGGCGTCGCCGTAATACGGGGTCGTCCGAATAAGGGATCGCGCGGACGCGGCGAGATGTGTCACGATTTCTTTTCGGTGCACCACAGAGATGTTCGCGCGCGGGGACGGCATCGCGCCGGTGGGACCCTGAATTGGATGGTGCCAGGCCCGTGAATCGACACATGCAAAAGCTGGTGGCCGTGCTGGCCCTAGTGGTCATGGGGGCAAGCTTCGGCCTGCTCGCGCTGCTGCGGGTCCGAGAGGCGAAGGAATTCCGCCGTCCGCATCCCGTCCAGACTTACGGCGGGACGAACTATGTCGTGCGGTTGACGGAAGTCGTCGTCGGCAAGACTGAGACCGGTTGCGTGCTGATCGTGTACCTGCGGCTGGAAAACCCGAATCCATACGACGTGACCCTGAACCGCAACTGGTTTGTGCTCATGGACCACGCCAAAAATTACTACCTGCCGTCGACCACCGGCACGCAGACAGAATTGATCAAAATGCCCGCCAATGGTGTCTTAGATCGAGAGATGCTCAGTTTCACGGTTGTCGACGACGCGTTCGCGGGCGCCGTGGCGCTCCTGGTGGGCCGCGAGTACATGGTCTTATTGAAGGACGAGGAGCCGTTCGATGCGCGCCTGCGTAACGGAGAGTTCCGCTCGTTTCAGAGACGCCACTGGTAGACGCCGGGGGCTTCCGACGCGCATGTGGAAGAAAATCAAGTTCTACACGGTCAGCGCGATCATCCTCGCGCTGGGCGGCGCTTGTCTTTATTTGTACTGGTTCGGCGGCCGGCGCGCCGTGGTTCGTCGCGTGGTGGATCCGCCGGCGGTCGTCCGGGAAATCCAGGAACTGAGCGAATTGGTCACAGTGAGATACCGCATCCAGAAAGTGGTCGGCTTGGAAGAGGAAAAAGTGCCCTTCGGGTCGGAGCGGATCCTGTTGTTGGTGCAGGGGGATGTTCTCGGTGGAGTGGATCTGTCGTTGTTGTCCACGAACGATGTTCAGGTGACGGCGGAGAACGCGGTCACCACCCGGCTCCCGCAACCGAAAGTCATGCATGTGTATCTGGACGAACAGCAAACCCGGGTGTGGGACCGCGCCAAGACATGGTGGACACCGTGGGTGGCCTACGATCCCGAACTGGAGCAAAAGGCCCGGTTGGCCGCGCTGGAAGCGATCCAGGCCGCCGCCGTGCAGATGGGAATCCTCAGCAATGCGCAGGACAACGCCGAGTCCACCATCCGGAAACTGCTCCGCGCTGGCGGTGTGGAGTCGGTGCGGTTCACAACCTCCGGGGAGGGCGGCGCTCTTGCGCCATAAGGCTACGTTTTACGGGCGGGACATCCGGCGTTGGTTATTGTAACCTTTCGGCTGGAGTTCATGTCTGATACTTGAATAGGCTCCGACGGAAAATCACGAACGATGGGATTAACGATGGCGAATACGACCAAACGGCGTTCCTGGAAGCGTTGGGGATTGAGCGCGGGGATCATCTTGTTGATCGGGCTGGTGGTTTGGTACATCAAGTTCCGCAAAGACAGCGCCCCGCAATACCTGACCGCCCCGGTCACGCGCGGCGACCTGACGCAACTGGTCACGGCGGCCGGCCAGCTCAACCCGATGACCAACGTTCAGGTTGGCTGCCAGGTTTCGGGAACCATCGCCAAGCTGTACGTGGACTATAATTCGCCGGTGACGAACGGGCAGGTGGTCACCCAGCTTGATCCGTCGATCTATCAGGCCAATCTTCATTCGGCCGAGGGCGACCTCGCCAACTCGGAAGCGGCCCTGGAACTGGCGAAGGTGAACGCGGAACGATCGAAGGAATTGTTGGCCAACCGGCTCATTCCCCAATCGGACGACGATCAGGCCGTCGCCACCCTTCACCAGGCGGAGGCGACCGTGCAGATCAAGCATGCGTCCGTGGAACTGGCGAAAGTGAACCTGGAGTATTGCACGATTTATTCGCCCGTGGACGGCATGGTGATTTCCCGCAACGTCGATGTCGGACAGACGGTGGCGGCGAGCTTGAACGCGCCCACGCTGTTCGTCATCGCCAACGATCTCACCAAAATGCAAATCGACGCCGATGTCGCCGAGTCGGACATCGGGGGGGTGGAGGACGGACAAAAGGTGGATTTTACCGTGGACGCGTTTCCGAACCGGACGTTTCATGGCACGGTCGTGCAAGTGCGCAATTCGCCGATCACCGTCCAGAACGTCGTCACCTACGACACGGTCATCGGGGTCAACAACGCCGATCTGAAGCTCAAGCCGGGCATGACGGCCAACGTCTCCATCATTATCGCCGAGCGCAGTGACGTGCTCCGGGTCCCCAACGCGGCGCTCCGTTTTCATCCGCCGGAACCGGCAACCAACGGAGTGCCGAAAGCCGCGACCAGCGGCCCCGTCTTGCCCGGGAGTGGCACGCCCCCCGGCCAGCATCCCAAAGGGGAACATCGTCTGACCCGCACGGTGTATGTTCTGAAGGACGCGAAGCTGGAACCGGTTCAGGTGAAAACGGGGATCACCGACGGCATCTACACCGAGATTACGGACGGCCTGAGCGAAAGCAACAACGTGGTCACGTTTGCCTCCTACAAGCAGGGCAGCGCGTCGGCGCAGGCAAACAATCCGTTCGGCATGAGGCGATTCTGAGGAAAGGAGGCGTGTGACGGCGGCGGTCATCAAGCTCGAGAATGTGCATAAGACCTATCACACGGGCGAAGTGGAAGTGCAAGCCGTGCGGGGGGTCACTCTGGGCATCGCTTCGGGCGAATTCGTGGCCATCATGGGCGCCAGCGGTTCGGGTAAATCCACGATGATGAACATCATCGGCTGCCTCGACCGGCCCACGGAGGGATCGTATTTTTTGGATGGCGTCGACGTCTCTCATCTGGACCGCGACGAACTGGCCGCGATCCGCAACAAGAAACTGGGGTTTGTATTTCAGGGATTTAACCTGTTGTCGCGCACGTCGGCGCTGGAAAACGTCGAACTCCCGATGTTGTACACGCACGAACACCTCAGCTCCGCGGTGCAGCGCGAGCACGCGACCCACGCGCTGGAAATCGTCGGGTTGGCGGACCGCGCCGGTCATTACCCCAATCAATTATCCGGCGGCCAACAACAGCGGGTCGCGATTGCCCGGGCGCTGGTCAACCATCCGGCCGTGTTGCTTGCCGACGAGCCAACGGGTAATCTGGATACGCACACGAGCGTGGAAGTCATGGGCGTATTCCAAAAACTCAACGAGGCCGGTATCACGATTGTCATGGTAACGCACGAACTCGACATTGCGGCGTATACGAAGCGCAATGTGATCATGCGCGACGGATTGGTGGTCAACGACACGCTGGTCGAGCGGCGTTTGTTCGCCGAAGAGGAACTCCGCCGCCTGCAGCAGGCGCAGCAAGCGGTGAAACTTTCCGCATGAGAATCGCCGCCACACTGCGAATGGCCCTGCGCGCGTTGCGGCGCAACAAGATGCGCTCGATACTGACCGCGCTGGGCATCATCATCGGCGTTGGCGCGGTGATTGCCATGGTCGGGATCGGCAACGGCGCGAAGTCACAAGTCGAGGCGCAAATCGCCAGCCTGGGGCAGAATGTCGTCCTCGTGTTCGCGGGGAATTGGTCCAGTGGCGGCGTGCGTAGCGGTTGGGGCGGCGCCGGCACGATGATGGTCGACGATGCGCTGGCCATCGCCCGCGAAGTGCCCGGAGTCCTCAGCATCAGCCCGGAGGTGCGCGACCATCAGCAGATTCTCGCCGAGGGGTTGAACTGGTACACGACGATCCTGGGAGAGGGACCCGACTATATCGATATCCGCCAGTGGCCACTGCAGGACGGCGCGATGTTTACGGATCAGGACGTGCGCGGCACCACCAAGGTCTGCATAATTGGGAAGACCATTGCCACCCAACTGTTCCCCGATGAGGACCCGGTCGGCAAAACCCTGCGCATCCGCGACATTCCTTTCAAGGTGCTCGGCGTCCTGTCTCCCAAGGGGCTTTCGGTCATGGGCACCGATCAGGATGATGTCGTGATTATTCCCTACACCAGCGAAATGAAGCGGGTTTCCCGGCGCACCAACCTCAGTTCGATCACGGTGCAATCTTCCTCGCCGGATTTCTCCGACAGCGTGCAGAAGAGCATTGCGGAGCTGCTCCGGCAACGTCATCGACTCGGTCCGGGCCGCGACGACGATTTCACGATCCGTGGACAACAGGAGATCGCGGACGCCGCGACGGCGACCACCCGCATCATGACCGTGCTGCTCGGGGCCATTGCCAGCGTGTCGCTCATTGTCGGCGGGATCGGTATTATGAACATCATGCTGGTCAGTGTCACCGAACGCACGCGGGAGATCGGCATCCGCATGGCGGTTGGCGCCCATGGTCGCGACATCCTGTTGCAATTCCTGATCGAGGCGATCACGCTCAGTTCGCTGGGCGGGGTGATCGGGATTGCGTTGGGGATTGGCTCGGCAAAATTGTTGTCCGCCATCGCGGGATGGCCCACGCTGGTCTCGGTGACCTCGGTGGTGCTGGCGTTCCTGTTCAGTGCCGCGGTCGGCGTGTTCTTTGGTTATTACCCGGCCCAGAAAGCTTCTCGCCTCGACCCAATCGACGCCCTACGCTATGAATAAATCCATGAGTTCCTACCTTGGCCCGAAATTTTTGAAACTGCATCTGGTTGGGATCGCGCTGCTGGTGATCGCGAGCGCGGCCCGAGGGCAGGTCACCAACCAGGCGAGGTCGTTGACGTTGCGGGAGTGCATCGAGCGCGCGCTGGAAAACAATCTCGAGATCAAATCCCAGCGGATCACTCCGACCATCCAGACCTGGGGTGTCGTGGGCGCGCAGGGCGTGTACGACCCGGTGCTTTCGGGCGGCATCAACAACCAGAGTACCACCACCTGGTTGTCGTCCTCGGACGCCGCCGGGCTGGGGTTGCCTCCGGGAACGGAGAGGACCAAGAGCTGGCTGGCGAGCGCCGACCTCAGCGGGAAGCTGCCGAGCGGCGCAACCTACGATTTTTCGGCGGCTGACGATCATAGCTATGGCAATTCGTTTACCAACTCATTCAACACATTCAGCGGTGACACCGGCGTGACCCTGACACAACCCTTGCTGAGAAATTTCGGATTCGGAGTCAATGCGGCCACCATCCGTATTGCCCGGGAGAACCGGACGGTTGCCATCCAGAACTTTGTCCAATTTGTGATGACCACCGTCAACAACGTCGCCACCGCTTATTATGAGCTGGTGTACGCCATTGAGAATTACAAGTCCTCGGTGGAGAACCGCGAACTGGCCCGGGAATTACTCGACCAGAACCGCATCCAGGAACGGGTCGGCACGATGTCGCCGCTGGATGTGATTCAAGCCGAGGCGGGCGTCGCCGAGAGCGAGCAAAGCGTCATCACCACCGCGCGCGCGATCAAAGACAACGAGAACACGCTGAAACGGCTCATCTGCCAGCAGGTCTCGGAATTTGGCACCGCGTCGCTGGTGCCGGTGGATTACCCGCCGGTCGAAATGATCGCGCTGGACGTGGCCGAAAGCACGCGCCGGGCGCTGGAGACGCGCGCCGATTACCAGAGCGCCCTCCATACGTTGGAATCTCAGAACATCAACGTTCAGTTCAATCGCAACCAACTCTGGCCGGAAGTGAACCTGACCGGCACGTATAACTTGAATGGACTGGGCCACAACTTCGACAGCTTTAGCGACAATCTGTCCAGCACGCGAAGCCCGTATTGGAACGTGGGCGTGGTCCTCTCGGTGCCGCTGGGGAATCGCCAGGCCCGGGCGAATTATCACATGGCGAAGTTGGATGCCGATCAGGCGTTGCTCAGCCTCAAGTCCCTCGAACAAGACATCGTGGTGGCGGTGGATGACGCGGTCGGCCACGTGGAAACCAATTTGAAGAGCGTCGAAGCCGCGCGCGCCGCGACGCGTCTGGCCCAGGAATCACTCGACGCGGAGAAGAAGAAGCTCATGGCGGGAACCTCCACGACGTTTCTCGTATTGCAGGCGCAGACGCAACTGGCCACGGCCCGCGTGGCCCAGATCCGCGCGGAGGCGGATTACCACGAGTCGCTCGTGGCGTTGGACCTGGCGGAAGGCACCATTCTGGCGAAGAACAACATCGTGCTCGACGAGAAGTATTAGGAAGCCGCCGTGCACCCCGAGTTTATCCGCCTCGGCCCGCTCGACATCCACACCTACGGCGTGTTGGTGGCCATCGGGTTCATCGTCGGGCTGGCCGTGGCGTCTCGACGCGCCCGCCGCGAAGGGATCGATCCCGAGCGCATCACCGATTTGGGCGCGTGGCTGATCGTTGCGGGGATGCTGGGCGGCAAACTGTTTCACATCGTCTTTTTCTGGGACGACTTTCTCTACGGTTGGCGCATGGAGGGCGTGCGCTCGTTGCGGGAGGGATTTGTCTTTTACGGCGGGTTCATTGCGGCGGCGATCACGGCGGTGGCGTACACGACCGCAAAAAAACTGCCGTTCTTTCGAGTAGCGGATGTGTTTGCGCCCTCGATCGCGCTCGGGCACGCTTTTGGCCGCCTCGGATGTTTCTTCAATGGATGCTGTTACGGCAAACCGTGCTCGCTTCCGTGGGCGGTGACATTTCCGCCACCGCACATAATGGCCGGCATTCCGGTGCATCCCACGGAGATTTACGAGGTGCTGGGGAACCTCGCCATCTTCGCCGGTCTCAGCGCGGTCTATCGACACAAGCGGGCGGATGGCCAGATCTGGTGGCTGTACGTGCTGAGCTACGGCCTCTTGCGGTTCGTGGTGGAATTTTTCCGGGGCGACTACGTGACGCATTACTTCGGCGTTCTGACCCTGGGACAGCTCGTGGCGATGGTGATGATCGCGGTCGCCGCAGTCGCCTTGGCCCGGCTTCCGCGCCGTGTCGAATTGCGCGCCGCATGATGCGTTGATTTCGCTTTGAAAATTGGTGATACGATGCCGGTGCACGTTGTTTCAGATAAAGCTGCGGGGTTGCGCCTCGATCAATTTTTGCGGCGGGAATTGCCCGAACATTCGCGGGCGTTCCTGCAAAAATTGATCGAGCAGGGCGACGTGCGGGTCAATGGCCAGCCGCGCAAGCCAAGTCATGCCGTCCGCGCGGGTGATGAGATCGGGATTGAAATTCCGCCGCCGCGTCCCCTCGAAGCGCGACCCGAAAACATCCCGCTCGACGTTCTGTTTGAAGACAGCGACCTGATCGTCGTGAACAAGCCGGCGGGATTGGTGGTGCATCCGGCGGCGGGAAACCAGGAACACACGCTGGTCAATGCGCTGCTGCACCATTGTCGCGGCGGGCTGGCGGGCATCGGCGGCGTGGAACGGCCGGGCATCGTCCATCGGCTCGACAAGGGCACGAGCGGTTGCCTTGTCGTGGCGAAGACGAATTTCGCGCACCAGGCGTTGGTGGCGCAATTCAAGTCGCGCGGCGTGAAGAAGATTTATCGGGCGGTGTGCTGGGGTAAATTGGAGCGGCCAAGCGGGCGCATCGACACGGTGATTGGCCGCAGCGAACGCGACCGCAAGAAAATGTCCGCCCGCGTGGCGCGGGGTCGGCAGGCCGTGACGGATTACCGCGTGCTGAAACAGTTTCCGGACTTCGCGCTGGTCGAGTTGCATATCCACACGGGCCGGACCCATCAGATTCGCGTGCACATGGCGCACATCGGCCACCCCGTGGTGGGAGACGCGACGTATGGACGAAAATCCGAAATTCGAAAGTCGAAAACTGAGATTTCGGTTGGACGGCTGATGTTGCACGCTTATAAACTGGGGTTCACGCACCCGCGGACGCAGCAGTTTGTCGAGTTTACCGCGCCGGTGCCGGAGGATATGGTGAAACTGTGCCAGACCTGAACAACATCATCGACGAAACCATCCAGGCGCTCGAAGACATGAAACGCTCCGGCGTAACGCACGTGGCGGTGTCGCGCCAGACGCTGGAGGCTCTGGGCAAGGCGCCGCGAAGGAGTGCTGTTGTAGGCCCGCTGCCCTCAGCGGGCGTCGGATCATCCGCTAACACGCCGCGTGAGGGCACGCGGCCTACAACGACGGGAAAGGCAGGGTCCGGCGCTGTGGATAATACCACCGCTGAACTCGCGGCGGTCGAGGCGCGGGCGAAAGTGTGCGTGAAATGCGGCGAGTTGTCACGGTGCCGGCACAGCGTCGTGTTCGGCGTCGGCAATGCGCGCGCGGAAATCATGTTCGTCGGCGAAGCCCCGGGACGCGACGAAGATATGCAGGGCGAACCATTCGTCGGACGGGCCGGCGAGTTGCTCACGAAAATTATCGCGGCAATGGGGTTCAAGCGCGAGGACGTGTACATTGCCAACGTGCTGAAATGCCGTCCGCCGGAAAACCGCACGCCGTTGCCCGACGAAGTGACGAATTGCCTGCCCTACTTGGTGTCCCAGATCGAGCTCATCCAACCGAAGGTCATCGTGGCCCTCGGCGCGACGGCCGTGCGCGGGTTGATCGACGTGCAACTCGGCATCACCAAGATGCGCGGCCACTGGTACACGTTCCGCGACATCCTGATCATGCCGACCTTCCATCCCGCTTACCTGCTGCGCAATCCCCCGGCGAAGAAGGAGGTTTGGGAAGACATGAAGGCGGTGCTGGAGAAGCTGGGCAGGAAAGTGCCACCGGCAAAGGCCAAATGATATAAGGAACTCCTCCACAGGCTCGGGAGGGCGAGGCTCCCGCCGAGCCGAGAGTCGGCCGGGAGTTGAGGCGAATTGCAAAACCTTGAACCACGAGAGACAGCCTGATCGACATGCGACCTTACGCACGCCAGCAAGAACCCTACCTTCTCGAAGGCATCCGGTGCACGGGGTGCAGGCCGAAGTTCTTTGCCCCGTTATCGTATTCCTTACCGCTTGTACAAGAAATCGTTCACGTTGGTTGGCCTCGAATGAAGTTCATCTCCTGCTTCACGAACTGTGGGTAGGATCTGACGCGTGGCTGGTTGGGGACTACGTACTCATGCCAGATCATCTCCACTTGTTTGCTGCGCCGAATCCAACCAAGTGCGTTGAATTGGAAAACTGGGTTCGGTATTGGAAATCACAGTTCACCAAACGGCACGGTAACGCCACACATCGTTGGCAAACGGACCATTGGGATCGTCGCGTCCGCAAAGAGGAAAACTACTTGGAGAAGTGGGAATACGTACGCAACAATCCGGTTCGCCATAAGCTTGTCACGAAGCCCGAAGACTGGCCGTATCAGGGCAAGATTCATCAGTTGGTCTGGTGAAGCGGCTCGGCGGGAGCCTCGCCCTCCCGGGACGACAGACGAATGGTCACAGCAAGCCCACCCACCCTGCGAAGACCTCTCGGCCCATCTTCTGAAGAGCGGGCAGATGGGCGTGGGAATTGAGCTTGATGGCGGAGCCGTTGAGACCTGCGGCCTGGAGTTCGTCCGCGAAGGTGGCGACCATGGTGTTGATCTGCGGCAGTGTGACTTCCAAGTGAAAAAGCAGTCCGTAGCCGCTTTTGCCGTACCGAAAGGCTTGGTGGGCGGTGAGGGCGGAGGAAGCGAGCAGTGTCGCACCGCGCGGGAGGTCGAAGATGTCGCCATGCCAGTGAAAACCGATGAGGGAACTTGGTTCCCCCACAAAGAGCGCGTCTCTTGTGGCGAAATCTGTCAGGGTAACCCGGTGCCAGCCGATTTCCTTTTGTCTTCCGGGATAGACATTTGCGCCAAGCGCCGCAGCGAGCAATTGGCTTCCCAGACAGACGCCTAGTACGGGCTTGCCGCGCTTCAGCGCGTCTTCCAGAAGGCGCATTTCCTGTCGCAACCAAGGAAACTTGGCCTGTTCGTAGACGCTTTGTGGGCCGCCCATGACGATGAGGCCAGCGGCATCGCCGATCTCCCCAGGCACCGGCTGGCCTTCAAATGAGCGGATATAATGGGGGGCAATGGCGGCGCGGTTCAGGGCGTCGGCGATGAGGCCGAGACCCTCGACGGGATGATGCTGGATAATGCTAACATGTTTGGGTCGCTTTTCCGTTGCCATGGAGGTAACCTACCACACTGTGCAACGGGTTTTGATCACCGGCGGGGCTGGATTCATCGGATCACACCTGGCAGAAGCATTGATGACGGAGGGCAAGGAGGTCTCCGTCATCGATGACCTGAGCACGGGATCGCTCGCGAACATCGCCCACCTGCAGGGCAATCCCAGATTCCACTTTACGAAGGGGTCCATACTCGACAGTGACATTTTGGAGCCGCTAGTCGATCAGGTTGATTTCGTTTATCACCTGGCGGCGGCGGTCGGCGTGGAACTGGTCGTGCGCAGCCCGGTATTCACCATCCAGAACAACATCGGCGGCACGGAAAACGTGCTGGCGGCGGCAGCCAAACGCAAAGTCGGCCTGCTATTAACCTCGACCTCAGAGGTTTACGGCAAAAGTGTGCACGACAGATTTCGCGAAGACGACGATCTGCTGATTGGTCCGCCGACGTTCGCGCGCTGGAGTTACGCGTGTTCCAAGTTGTTGGATGAATTCCTGGCGCTGGCGTACTGGCGCGAGAAGATGATGCCCGTTTTTGTGGTGCGCCTGTTCAATACCGTCGGGCCTAGGCAAACGGGGCGATACGGGATGGTGGTACCGCGGTTTGTGCAGGCGGCGCTACGAGACGAGCCGATCATGATTCATGGGGACGGCAAACAGACCCGCTGTTTTTGCCATGTGACAGACGTGGTGCGTGCATTGACCGCGCTGCCCAATCAAATGCGGGCCGTTGGGCAGGTTTACAATGTTGGCAGCACCGAGGAAGTCTCGATTGCGGAGCTGGGACAGCGCGTCAAGCGACTGACAGAAAGTCGGTCGGAGTTGCGATTCATTCCCTACGAGCAGGCGTACGCGAAAGGCTTCGAGGACATGCGTCGGCGGGTGCCGAGCACTGACAAGTTGTACCAATTGATGGGGTGGCGACCGACCAAGTCGTTGGACGAAATTTTGCGGTTGATGATCGAGTTCCAGCGCGGCGCAGACGCGCAAGTCGTTGAGCGCCAAGGGAACTGAACCGTTGCTTTTGAACCGGCGCCATGGTATATACTGGATAGAGTAGCGCAATGGTATAGGCAATGCTTCCGTATGAGAATGTGGCAAGAGAGTTTGGCCGTGAGTGATACACATGATATGGCCGGCGACTCGAGAGAGATCGTGATGAATTCGGCGCTGTACCGGGAGTTTCTCGCCGAGCGCGATGAAATTCTCCGCCACAAATGGCTGGAGAGTGAGAAGGTAGGGTTCGACATCGGGTTTGAGCGGGCGCTGCTGGACTGGATCGTGAAACATCGGTCGAACTGGCGCAAGTCCCGTAAACAATCGCACTCGTAGTCGAGCCGAGACGTTCGTTGCACCTTTAAGCCGGCACTGAGAGGCCAGCAAGGAGCCGACAATGAAAGACCGGATCAATTGGATATGGCCGTTTGCCTCAATGAGGCGAACGGTTTTTTTTGTGTCGTGAGCGCCCGCGTGCTCCTCGACGGCGCGGCGCTCGATCGGGCGCTGACGCGCATGGCCCACGAGATTGTCGAACACAATCCCGAGGCCGGCTCGCTGGCGTTTGTGGGCATCCGCACCCACGGCGTGCCGCTGGCGCGACGGCTGGCAGCGAAGGTCGGGTCGATCCTCCAACGCGAATTCCCCGTGGGCGAACTCGACATCACCATGCACCGCGACGATCTGGCGCTGCGGGATTCGCTGCCGAGAGTGGGGCCCTGCCATATTACGTTCGATGTGACCGACAAATCGATCGTGCTCGTCGACGACGTGCTGTTTACCGGGCGCACGATCCGGGCGGCAATGGACGAGATCAGCGATTTCGGGCGGCCACGGCGGATTCAATTGGCGAGCCTGGTGGACCGCGGCCATCGCGAGTTGCCGATTCGCCCCGATTACGTCGGCAAGAACGTGCCGACGGCGGCGAACGAACGCGTGCGCGTTCGTCTCACGGAAATCGATGGCACAGACGAGGTGGTGATCGAGCCATGACGGCGACGACGTGGACGCACAAGGATCTGCTCGGGATCCAGGAACTGACGGCGGACGAAATCACCTACCTGTTGGACGCAGCAGCGGCGTTCAAGGAAGTCGGCAGGCGCGCGGTCAAAAAAGTGCCGTCGTTGCGCGGCAAGACGATGGTGAATCTGTTCATCGAACCTTCGACGCGCACGCGGACGAGTTTCGAGCTGGCGGCGAAACGATTGTCGGCGGACGTCATCAACATCGCGACGGCGGCATCGAGTCTCGTCAAGGGCGAGACGTTGAAGGACACCGCGTTGAACCTGCAGGCGCTGAACGCGGACATCATCGTCATCCGTCACTCCGCCGCCGGCGCGCCGCATTTTTTGTCGCGGTTGTTGAAGGCGAGCGTGATCAACGCGGGCGACGGCGCGCACGAGCATCCGACGCAGGCGTTGCTGGACGCGTTCACGATCCGCGAAAAGAAGGGGCGCATCGCGGGATTGAACGTGACCATCCTCGGAGACATTTTGTACTCGCGCGTGGCGCGGTCGAACATCTGGCTGCTCACGAAACTCGGCGCGCACGTCACCCTGGCGGGTCCGTCGACACTGGTGCCGCGGGTGTTTGAAGAATTCGGGTGCCGGGTGACGCACGACATCGAGGAGGCCATCCGGGACGCCGATGTGATCAATCTGTTGCGCATCCAACACGAGCGTCAACGACAGACGATGTTTCCCAGCATCGGGGAGTACGCGGCGATGTTCGGCCTGAACAAGGAACGCTTCGCGCGGACCAAGCCCGACGCGATGATCATGCATCCGGGTCCGATCAATCGCGGAGTGGAAATCGACAGCGAGATCGCCGATTGCAGCCGTTCGGTGATCCTCGAACAGGTCACGAACGGGCTCGCGGTCCGCATGGCGGTGCTGTTCCTGTGCGCGGGCGGAAGAATTTCGGCGGAGGGCGCGGAATGAGCTCGCTGGTGATCAAGAACGGACGCGTGATCGATCCCGCCAACGGCGTGGACGAGGTGCGCGATGTGATTATCGTGGACGGCAAGATTGCGGTCGCCGCGGCGAAGGGTGCGGAAGTGTTCGACGCGACCGGGAATGTCGTGACGCCGGGGTTGATCGACATGCACGTGCACCTGCGCGAGCCGGGGCGAAGCGACAAGGAGACGATCGAGACGGGGACACGTTGCGCGGCGCGCGGCGGATTCACGTCGGTGGTATGCATGCCGAACACGGCGCCGGCGGCGGACAACACAGGGACGATCGCGTTCATCAAGCAGCGTGCGGCGGAGGCCGCGTGCGTGAATGTGTTTCCGACGGGAGCGATCACGAAGGAACTCAAGGGCGAGGAGTTGGCGCCGATCGGGTCGCTGAAGAAAGCGGGCGTGGTGGCCATCACCGACGACGGCCGTTGCGTCCAGAACAACGAACTGATGCGGCGCGCCGTGGAATACTCGAAGATGTTCGACCTGCCCGTGCTCGATCATTGCCAGGATTACAACCTGGTCGCGGACGGCGTGATGAACGAAGGGCACTGGAGCGTGGCGCTCGGGTTGCGGGGTTGGCCCGCCACGGGCGAAGACGTGATTGTCGCGCGCAATATTTTGATCGCGGAGCTGGTGGACTGGCACATCCATTGCCAGCACGTTACCTCGGCGCGCGCGGTGCAACTCATCCGCGAAGCGAAAAAGCGGGGAATCAAAATTTCCGGCGAAGCGTGTCCGCATCACTTCACGTTGACGGACGATTGCGTGAAGACGTACGACACGAATTACAAGATGAATCCGCCACTGCGGACGGAACGCGATCGTGATGCGATACTGGAGGGACTGGCGGACGGGACGCTGGAGATTATTGCAAGCGACCACGCCCCACATTGCACGTACGAGAAGGAAGTGGAATTTGATGTTGCGCCGTTCGGGATCATCGGATTGGAGACGGAGCTGTCGCTGTCGCTGGAATTGGTGCGGAAGAAGGTGATCGATCTGCGGACGCTCGTGGAAAAATTCACGGTCAACCCGGCGCGGCTGTTGCGCTTGAAAAAGGGGACGCTGTCGATTGGCGCCGACGCGGATGTGACGGTCATTGACCCGAAACGCGAGTGGACTTACGATAATGCGGCGTCGGCGAGCAAATCCCGCAACTCCCCGTTTCACGGCTGGAAGTTTCACGGTCAGGCCGTGGCAACGGTGGTGGACGGCAAGATTGTCTGGAGCGCGAACGGTCAAGGATGAGATGGCGACAGAACTGAACGGAGTGTTTGCACTGGAAGACGGCACAGTCTACCGCGGCGCTGGATTTGGCGCGGTAGCCACGGCGTGCGGCGAGGCGGTGTTCAACACGTCGATGACCGGCTATCAGGAGATTCTCACGGACCCGTCCTACAAAGGCCAGATCGTGACGATGACGTATCCGGAGATTGGGAATTACGGGACCAATTCAACCGACGTGGAAAGTTGGCGGCCACATGTCACCGGATTTCTGGTGCGGGAGCTTTCGGGGTTGTCTTCCAACTGGCGGTCGGAACTATCGCTAGCCGATTATCTGGCGAAACACAAAATTCCGGGCGTGTGCGGAATTGACACGCGCGCACTGACAAAGATCCTGCGCGTCAAGGGCGCGATGAAATCGTGCATCTCAACGGAAGACATCGGCGACCAGGAAGCGGTCAAACGCGCGCGCGATTGGCGGGGAATCGTCGGCGTGGATTACGTGAAAGAGGTCACCCATCCGAAGGCGTTCGCGTGGGATCCGGAAGACAAATTGAGCTTGGGTTGGAGGATCGTGCGCAAGGCGGATGGGCAGATGCAGTACACGAGCGAGCTACCAGACGCCGATATACCGATTGTCGCGGTCGACTACGGAATCAAATATAACATTCTGCGGAAACTTCGGCAGCGCGGTTTTCGTGTGCAGGTCGTGCCGGCCACCGCGACGGCCAATGAAGTCATGAGCTACAAGCCGGCGGGTGTGTTTCTGTCGAACGGACCGGGAGATCCCGAAGCGTTGGATTACGCGCACAATGCGATCCGCGATCTGATGGGCAAGGTTCCGATATTTGGCATCTGTCTCGGCCACCAGATTCTCGGGTTCTCATTTGGCGGACGAACATTCAAATTGAAATTTGGCCATCGCGGCGCGAACCAGCCTGTCAAGGATCTGCCGAGCGGGAGGGTTTCGATTACGGCACAGAACCACGGGTTCGCGGTTGATCCCGAGAGTATGAAGTCAAGTGATGTGGAGATCACGCAGATCAACCTGAACGATCAGACGGTTGAGGGGATGCGACACAAGAAGCTGCCTGTATTCAGTGTCCAATATCATCCGGAAGCATCTCCAGGACCACATGATGCAGATGGCCTGTTCGATGGTTTTCGCCAGTTAGTACTTGACAATATGTAGACAATTCACTGCGACTTGCCAGATCGTTTGAGCCAAACGAGGAGGATGGCGATATCGGCAGGGGTGACTCCGGAGAGTCGTGATGCTTGGCCAATGGAGTCCGGACGGAAGCGGGTCAATTTCTGACGAGATTCAAAGCGGAGGGCTGAAATCTTCTCGTAGTCGATCCAAGTCGGCAGGAGTTTGTCCTCAAGCTTTCGGAAGCGGTCGATCTGTTCGATATCGCGGGCGATGTAGCCTTCGTACTTGATTTGGATTTCAACTTCCTGAGTGACGTCGGCTGGAAGTTTTCGATCGGCAATGGGCAATGCAGCATAGGTGATTTCCGGGCGGCGAAGAATCTCTGCGTAGGTGTTTGATCCATCGCGGGCAGTTCGGAGGCGCTCGATCTCAGTCTCAATGAATGTCTGCTTTTGCCGGAATAGCTGCCAATGATTGTCGTCTACCAAACCAACCTGACGTCCTAGCGGCGTGAGGCGGATATCGGCATTGTCTTGTCGGAGCAGGAGCCGATATTCCGCGCGGGAGGTGAACATGCGATAAGGTTCGTCGGTGCTTTTGGTGATAAGATCATCGATCAACACGCCTATGTAACTATCTGCGCGCGTGAGTATTAGCGGTTTAGAACCTCTAATCTTCAAGGCGGCGTTTATTCCAGCGACAAGACCCTGCGCTCCTGCTTCTTCGTAGCCGGACGTGCCGTTGATCTGGCCGGCGAAGTAGAGGTTCGTAATCCGCTTGGTTTCCATCGTCGGATGGAGCTGATGCGGGAGGCTGTAGTCGTATTCGACGGCGTAGGCGGGGCGCATGATCTGAGCGTTCTCCAAGCCGGTGATCGTATGGATCATTTCGAGCTGAACATCCTCGGGCAGGCTTGTGGAGGCACCGTTGACGTAAAACTCATCGGTGGCGCGGCCCTCGGGTTCGAGGAAGATCTGATGGCGCGGCTTCTCGGCGAACTTCACGATCTTGTCCTCGATGGACGGGCAGTAACGGGGTCCGACTCCGCGGATTTGGCCGGAATACATCGGCGAGCGGTGTAGGTTCGCTCGGATGACTTCACGGGTCTTGTCGGTCGTGTAGGTAAGGTAGCACGGCAATTGTTCCACGTGGAACGTTCGCGGTGTGCGGTACGAGAAGAACGGGATGGGGTCATCCCCTGGTTGAGCATCCATCTTCGAGAAATCGATCGAGCGTCGGTTGATTCGTGGAGGCGTGCCTGTCTTCAGGCGGCCAAGCTCAAACCCGAGTCTCTTGAGGCTGTCGGAAAGCGAGTACGCGGCCGGCTCGCCCGCCCGTCCAGCCTCCATCTTCGATTCACCGATATGGATGAGGCCCCTCAGAAATGTTCCCGTCGTTACGATCACGGCCTCGCAGTCGTATCGGACGCCCATCTTGGTCATGACGCCGCTAACCTTCTCATCGGCAACCAAGATATCGTCGATCATCGCCTGCTTCACATCCAGGTTCGGCTGTTGCTCGGCAACCCATTTCAGGCGGAATTGGTAGGCCTTCTTATCGCACTGGGCGCGCGGGGCCCAGACGGACGGTCCCTTCTTCATGTTGAGCATCCGGAACTGAATACCCGTCTGGTCCGTGTTGATTCCCATCTCCCCGCCAAGGGCATCGATCTCCCTGGCAAGATGTCCCTTGGCCAGGCCGCCGATGGCTGGATTGCACGACATTTGGCCGATTGTATCGAGATTGGTTGTAAACAACAGTGTCTGGCAACCGATTCGCGCGCTCGCCAATGCCGCTTCCGTGCCCGCGTGGCCAGCACCGATCACGATGACATCGTAGCGCTTTGGGTATGTGAACGTCGCGCTCATTTGCCGATGCAAAACGTAGCGAAAATCCGTTCGAGTATGTCGTCTGTGCTGATCTTGCCGACGACCTCACCCAAACAGTCCAAACTCCGGCGCAATTGCTGTGAGACCACCTCCAATGGTTTTGCCGAGCGGAACTCATGCAATGATGCTGTCAAGTATTTATTAGCTGCCTCGAGTAAAGCCTTGTGGCGCTCGTTGATGGCCACGTCCACATGGGCATTGCCGACCTTGCCAGAGTACGCAATTTCAACGAGCTTGGCGCGGAGTGCGTCAAGTCCGTCGCCACGCGTCGCGGACACCCGAATAGGCTCTGTCTTCGCATGAAGCGATGCGGGTAGACGGAACCGCTCCTTCAAATCTGCTTTATTCAACACGAGGATGGTCCGCTTGTCGCGGCACGAGGAGATGATGGCTGCGTCCGCTGCGACGAACGGTCGAGATAGATCGCACACATGTAGTATGATCTCACTTGACGCCAATGTCTTACGACTGCGATCTACACCGAGTGTTTCCGCCGTTCCGCGCGTAGGCCGGATCCCAGCCGTGTCGGTGAAGCGAAATGGAACACCGCTGATACCGATGGTTTCATCGATGGTGTCGCGAGTGGTTCCGGGCGTCGAGGTGACAATAGAGCGATCCTTGCCGACCAAGGCGTTCAGAAGGCTCGACTTACCAACATTGGGCCGACCGATAATCGCGACCGAGATGCCGTCTCGCAAAATCTTGCCTTCTCGGGCCGTGGCAAGCAGGGATTGAACGAAGCTGATGACCTCCTCCGTGCCGCGAACCAGATCTTCTCGGACTTCCGGGCCGATATCGTCATCGGGGAAATCGATATGGGCCTCGATATGGGCGAGAATTGTCAGGAGTTTATCTCTGGCGGCGTTGATCCTGGCGGAAAGGTGGCCTTCGAGCTCGTGAATTGCGGCCGTCTGGGCGCGGTCGGACCTGGCGCGAATCAAATCCATGACGGCTTCAGCCTGGGTGAGATCGAGACGGCCGTTGAGAAAGGCGCGCTTGGTGAATTCGCCGGGCTCGGCCAGCCGCGCACCGTTTTGCAGGCAGAGCGCGAGGATTTTGCTAGCAGTGAGGACGCCGCCGTGGCAATTGATCTCGACAGTGTCTTCCTTCGTGTACGTGCGCGGCGCCCGCATGACCGCCAACATCACCTGGTCGATGATGTCACCGTTGGTGCCAACGGTTCCGAAATGCAGCGTGTGAGTGGGGAACTCGGATACCCGGCCGCGAACCGGGTGGAAGATGCGTTCCGCGAGATCGAACGCGCGCGGACCGGACACGCGGACGATGGCGATACCGCCTTCGCCGATCGGAGTGGAAATGGCTGCGATTGTGTCGTCCATGAACTCGCCTTCGCCCCGAGAGCATTCGGGGTAAACCCGCAAACAACGGCTGAGTATAGCAGGGACGCGGCGAATTTCAACGGGCGCTCGATATGTTCCCGATGGCGGCAGGTCGCGGAGTCACCAACCGGGTTCGGACGGACGAAAACCCAGCTCGAGATGAATCCCCTCGGACTAACACAAACCTTGGGTCGAAGAGGGTGGTCTGGTCAGAACATCAAGAACAGCCCTAGACAACACACCCGGGGTGGAAGAGAGTGGTCGGCCAGAGAAAAGAAGTCATGCCATGAGAATACCAGTACTGCTGGCGTTTGGACATTTCGGCAGACACGGCGGCGCGCTCGTGCTGCTTATCCTGATCATCGCACTGACCGCGTTGGCCATTGTCGGTTTCAGTTCGGATGACGACGAGAAGAAGGATCAAGGGAGCGGGCTTGGGCCAAAAATCGAGAAGTGACGGTAAGCTCAACCCCGTGCCGACTTGTTTCGCACTGTCAGAGATGATAGGATATTGGTCAACGTGACTGAATGACCCGCGTTGGTGGCGAAGCGTAAGTCACAGGAGAAATGACGGATGAAGACCAGATGTTTTGTGCTCAACCTTCTCGTTCAGGGCCTAGCCGCCGCGTTCGCCCTCGGCGTGGCGTCCAGTAAAGCGCAAACCTATTCTTTCGTCTCCTTCCCCAACAATTCGACACATACCGCCGCGGTCGTCGCGGCGGCCATTGCGAATGTGCCCACAAACGTGGGCGTCGTCTACGATGCCAACGGCCAGACCAATGACATTCAGATCTGGAACTACGGCACCGGGGTTTACACGGGATCGGTCAACGTCTCCTCGACGCTGCAGCGGATCCGCAACGGCCAATCCGTGGCGAATACCGAATCCGATGACGGCGGATTCTTCAATTTCTACTCCTACGAGTTTCCCAATATACCCCGCATGGGAAACAATTATTACATGGAGTTCGTGGTTTGGCCGTTTCTGAATTTCACCAACGGCACGTATTACACCGGCACGGATGCCTATGGTTCCATGGCGTATCCCGGCGCCATGCGGCTGCTGATCGGTCTCGGTGGCGAGGTGTATTTCACGGGCGACCACTACGGCGAGGATGGCCCGCAGCCCAACGCCTACTATTTGGTCCCATTGCCCAATCAGGCCGTCGGGAATAGCTGGACCAATGCCACCAGCGCCAAATGGGAAAATGCGACAAATTGGAGCTTCGCCTTAAGCGCCCCGTCTGTCGCTCCGTCGGATTGCGACCCGGCCGACCTGATCACCAACGCCGGCAACAAGACGGTCACGCTCGATGCCTTCACCGCGGCTTATAAAACAAACCTGTCCGTCCTATCCATCAACAACCTGGTTCTTTCCGCGCCCAACGGCTCGGTCAACACTCTTTTGTTGACCAGCGGTTTCACGAACACGCTCCAGATTGCGTCCAGCTTCTCCATTCTCAGCGGCGGTTCGCTCACCGTGGCCGGTGGGTCGATCACGGTGAATAACGGGCTCACAATCGATGGTGGAGCCCTCTTGAGCACTGGCACCGTAACCGTGTACAGCACCCTCGTTGTCGGCGATTGCGGCGCGGGCGTAACGGGCACGGTGACCATCGCCGGCGGCAGCCTGTACGTCACCAATAGCACCCAAACCGGCGTGCTGAACGTGCAGGATGGCACATTCATAATCAGCGGCGGAGTGCTCCAGGCCGATACACTGGTGATCACGAACCCTTGCGCGCAGTTCATTCACGCCGGCGGAACGCTGCACGCTGCCAACGTGGTTTTGAACCCGAACCTGTTCCGAATGCTGTCCATCGCCCAGCAAACCAATGGCATGCTAGTCACGTGGATGATGGGGCCCGGAGCAACCAACGCGCTGCAGTTCACCAGCGGTGATGCCAACGGCAACTACAACACAAACAATTTCACCGACTGTTTCGTGGTGACGAATAATCCAACTCTGGGAACGGTCACCAACTACCTTGATCTCGGCGCGGCGACGAATGGGCCGGCGCGGTATTATCGTGCGCGGCTGGGGCTGTAGTCTCTCTCGACGCGTGCTGGCTGGTTGCCCTAGCGCGGGCTGGACGGGACGCCGTAGTTCACGCCGGGGATGGGTTCTCCAGAGATGGCCCGTTGCAGCGAGGCCAGCGCGTCCTGACACGTGAACATCACCTTGCGCTTTTGATCGAGCGAGATGGCGAGGGATCGGACGTTGGTATTCTCGCGCGAGAGCGGGATGATCTTTGCCCTGACATCGCTGAATCGCGCGTAGGCCGACGCGGCGGTGGCAAGATCGGTGTCGCCATTGAACATCGGTAGCGCAGCGAGGCCATCGAGGTCCTTGCGGACTTCGTGATCGTCCGTTGTCATCCGCGCTTCCATGGCGTCCATCTTCGCGTCGCTTTCTTCGGCAATGTGGGGCGCGAGCAAGGCCTGTGTGCGAAGTGCCGCGGTCTGGGCGCCGAACGCCAGCAGCGCCACGGCGCGGGCGTCGGGCGAGGCGGCGGACTTCGTCACCAGCCGGGAGAGGGCATCGTTCATCTCTGTGATCGCATCCGCCGCCGGGCCAAAGGCCAGATTGTACGCCTTGATATTGGTGTTCTTGACTGCCAGAGCCAGCAGATCCTTGTCGACGTTCTGGAAGTCAGCGAAGGATTTGGAGAATTGCGCGAGCAGATCCTTCTCGCGTTGGGCTCCGCCGGCTTCCAACAGCTGGCCCAACTCGCTGCGGTCACGGTCCACATCGGCGGTGGCGGCGCGGGCCTGGTCGGCGTACTTCTGCGAGTCCTCATCGGTGATGGCCATGACCGCGCTCTTTTCCGCTTCCGAGGCCGAGGCGAGAGCCAGACGCATGCGCTCGACCAGATCAACGCGTCTGGCTTTGGAGGCGACCAGTTCGGCGGGGCTCAGGCCCCTTTGGAAGTGCAGCGTGACGAGCATGATCACGAGCAGCAGGACGGCCCCGAAGACCATCCAAAGAACGTCCTTGATGCTCGGCTTGACCGTCATGATGACCTTCTGACGCCGCGGGCAAGGATTATTGATGCTGCCATGGTTTGTCGTTACCCAATGTTTTGTCACACTTCGTTTGACAGGCTGCCCCTCACCTTAATCCTCTCCCCCGGAGGGGAGAGGAGACGAAGCGCTTTCCCTCTCCCGTTTCAAGGGAGAGGGTCAGGGTGAGGGTTCATCTTCTCACCCTGCCGCACCCATCAAATCAAACGTGTCGCAGCACTAGCACGAAACGATTCCGAGTGCGAGCGCAATCCACGAAGCAAATCGGGCTGGGATCGTCGGAAACGGGAGGGCCGTTAGTCGTTGGCGAGGATGCGGCGGGATTCGTCGAGGACGATGCCGCGGAAATTCATCTTGAGAGCTTCGGGATTGGTGGCCTTGTTGAGGGCCTCCTCTTCCGTGATCGCCTTGGCCTTGACCAGTTTGAAGAGGGCCTGATTGAACGTCTGCATGCCTTCGTCCGTGGCGGTCTCGATCGCCGCCGAGAGTTTGTCGAGCAGGTTCTGCTCGATGAACTTTCGGACGGTCGGCGAATTGAGCATGATTTCGACCGCAGGTACGACGCTGCCCGCGATGGATGGGACAAGCCGCTGACACACGACCGCGCGCAGGTTGGAGGCGATCTGGCGGCGGATCTGGTCGCGTTCGTGCGCGGGGAAGAAATCGAGCGTGCGGCCGATGGCCGAGTACGCCGTCGTCGTATGCAGCGTCGTAATAACGAGGTGGCCGGTGTCCGCCGCCGCCAGCGCGGCCATGAACGATTGGCTGTCGCGCATCTCGCCGATCATGATGACATCGGGATCCTGGCGCATGACGTGGACGAGCGCCCGCTCGAAACTCAGCGTGTCCAGCCCGACTTCGCGCTGCTCGACGACGGATTGTTTGTCCTCGAAAATGTATTCGATCGGGTCTTCCAGCGTGATGATGTGGCACTTCTCGTTTTCGTTGATGTACTGCACCATCGCCGCGAGGGTGCTCGATTTGCCGCAGCCCGTCGGTCCCGTGACGAGGATGATCCCGCGTTCGGCCTTCGCAATGGTTCCCAATTGCTCGGGAAGGTTCAGTTCCTTGAAGGTAGGCACCTTCGTTTTCACGTAGCGCATTGCGAAGCTGAGCAGTCCGCGCTGGTAAAAGACGTTGACGCGAAACCGGCCCAGCGCCGGGTCAATGTACGAAAAATCCGCTTCCTTCTCGCGGTCGAGCCGTGACTCGATGTGCTTCGGAACCATGAACTTGACGATTTCCTCGACCTGTTCTTTCGATGGGGGATCGACCTGCACGGGAAACAACTCGCCCGAGATGCGGATCGTGGCATGGTGTCCCGGCTTCACGTGGATGTCGGAAGCGCCCATGTTGACGGCGAATTTCAGGAGGCTGTGAAGGTATTCCATACAAGCTAGCGTGAGATCGAGATGCTGAAGGGGGCAACGGCGGAGGGAGCGACACTGAGCTGGGCTTGCGCCCGCTTTGGCAGGTCAAGGAACATCAGCACCACTTCGAAGCCCTTGCCCTGGCCACGTCGTGCGCATTGCACGACCACGCCGCGACACCCGATATCCAGCCGTTGATCCCTGCGCGTCCCCGAGTGGGGCAAACGCATCTCCACGCCAACTTCCATCCATTCGGGCAGGAACGTATCGGTCGAAAACGTGATGCCCTTGGGACTCAGATCAAAAACCTTGTCGAGAACGCCGGCCTTGCGCGAGCGTTTGCCAGTCAGCTCGGCATCGAACACCCCGGAAATATCTCGTTTGGTTGCTCCCATCGCTCCTCAACAAGGTCGTCCCGCAATCTAGCACCTCCCCAGTGCCCTGTCAATAAAGGGGCAACTCCGGTAGTCCCCTAATTTGATTTTGTGCGAAACGCTTGCACGAAACAATATATGGCCCCCACGAGCGATACAACTGCGCCCGCGTAGCATTGGCTGGTATCCATCGACCCTCCGCGGGGACCATAAACGAACCCTCTCTGCCTACTCCCGAGACCCATGAGCAAAAATATCAGACACGGGAGAGTATAAATCACGCCCCACCGAATCCAGCGCCAACGGAGTTTATCTGATTCGTTCACTTCTGCGCCTTGCTCGCAATAGCGGCCCGCACAGCCGTTTGGGCGTTGCCCTAGTTTGAATCAGGGTGATCGGTAAAAAGGCTGTACAAAATATAGCCTATCACTATCCAGATAGGTATTGCTACCAGCCACAATTTTTCCAATATAAAAGTCAGCATTATTCCTGCCTTCCTTTCGTTTCAGCCACCATCGACACCAGCACGGCCTTGCGCGGTGCATCGACGGGGGAACCCGGGTCACCACTGGATGACGCACGACGCCCAGGTCAGGCCGCTGCCGAAGACGATCAACAAAATCAAGTCGCCGTGCTGGAACCGGCCTTCCCGGGCCGCTTCGTCCAGCGCAATGGCGACGGACGCGGCGGATATATTGCCGTACCGGTGCAGGTTTACGTACACCTTGTCCATGGGCGCGTCGAGACGCGCGGCGATCGCCTCCAAAATGCGGATATTGGCCTGATGCGGAATCACGCACTTGATGTCGGCAATGGTCAGGTTGCAGCGGCGCAACGCTTCTTCCGCGGCGGTCTGCATGGCGATGACCGCGTTCTTGAACACCTCTTTGCCCGACATTTTCAAATGATGCATTCCCGCGCCCACCGACTCCTTCGAGGCCGGATAGCGCGCCCCACCCGCCGGCATCATCAGAATATCCGCCTGGGCGCCGTCCGCGCCCATGCACGTCGTCAGTATCCCGTGTCCATGTTCCTCGCCGCGGCTGCGCAGAATCGCCGCGCCCGCGCCGTCGCCGAACAGGACGCACGTGCTGCGATCCTGCCAGTCGATGATCGTCGATAATTTCTCCGCGCCAATGACCAGCGCCGTGTTGTACGTCCCCGAGGTGACGAACTGCTGGCCGATTTCGAGCCCGTACAGGAACCCGGAGCAGGCCGCCTCCATGTCGAAGGCGGCGGCGCGCTTCGCGCCGAGCTTTTCCTGAATGAGACACGCCGTCGCGGGAAAGGGCATGTCGGGCGTGATCGTCGCGCAAATGATCAAATCGATCTCGTCTTCGCGCACATTGGCCTGTTCCATCGCGCGGCGGGCGGCTTCGACGGCCATGTCGGACGTGCACATCCAATCGGGCGCGATGCGCCGCTCCTTGATGCCCGAGCGCGAGGTGATCCACTCGTCGGTGGTATCGACCAGCTTTTCCAGGTCGGCGTTCGTGAGCACGTGATCCGGCACGTAGGAACCCGTGCCGACGATGTGCACCGGCCTAAGATGTTGCTTCGATCTGGGATTGCGCAAATGAGTTTTGCTGGACTTTGTCATGGAACTTCCTGATTTCCTCGACCATATGCTCGTTGAACCTGGACTCGACAAACTCGGTCGCCACGCGGATGGCGTTTTTGACCGCCTTCGGCGAACTCGCCCCGTGCGCCTTGATGCAAATACCATTGATGCCCAACAACACGGCTCCGCCGTACTCATCCGGGTCCGCCTTGCGTTTCAACGCTCGGAACGCCCCCGAGGCGAGCAGGCCACCCAACATCCGCAACGGATTTTTGGTGATCTCGTCCTTCAGCCAGCGGGCGACCAACCGGGCCGTGCTCTCGCAGGCTTTCAACACCGCGTTGCCGACGAACGCGTCGGTCACAATCACGTCGGCATGATTGGAAAACAGGTCGTGGCCGTCAATGTTGCCGACGAAATTGAGGTTGGTCTGTTTCAGCAGGCGGTGCGCTTCCAAGGTCAGCTCGTTTCCCTTGATGTCTTCGCTGCCGATCGAGAGCACCGCCACCCGCGGCCGCTCGTAGCCGAGGATTTGCTTGGAAAACATGCTGCCCATGATGGCGTACTGGACGAGGCTCGAGGGGGCGGGTTCGAGATTGGCGCCCGCGTCCACCAGCACGAACACGTTTTGGGGCGCGGGAAGCAGCACGGCCAGCCCGGCGCGATCGACGCCATCGAGCGTGCGCAGTTTGACCTGCGACGCCGTGAGGAGCGCCCCGGTGTTGCCGGCGGACACGATGGCGTCCGCGTCTCCGCGCTTGACGAGGTCGATGGCGCGAGTCATCGAACTGTCCTTCTTGCGCCGGACAGCCTGCACCGGCGGGTCATCCATTTCGATCACCTCGCTGGCGTGAACGATCTCGATGCGATTGTCGGAAACACCGAGCTTGCGCAGTTCGGCTTCGACGCGGGCCTGATCGCCCACCAGGTAGAGGCGGTCAATGTGGCTGTTGTCGCGGAGTGCTTCCACCGCCCCGGCAACGATGTTCTGGGGGGCGAAATCTCCACCCATCGCATCGATGGCGAGTTTCATGCGGGAAAAAACTAACCGGTGGTTACCGATACGACCTGGCGGCCCTTGTAATAGCCGCAGGACGGGCACACGCGGTGGGGCACCACTCGCGCGCCGCACTGGGAGCACACCGACAACTGCGGTGGCGACTTCGGACGATTCGCCGCCTTGCGGGTGCGCAGGCGCATCTTGGACATTCTACGTTTCGGGACGCCCATGAAAAATGGTCTCCGTTACTTCAATTTCAGTTTCAAGTTATCCAACGCCTGCCACCGCAAATTCCCCTCCGACGGCTTGCATCGGCACGACCCTTTATTCAGATCCTTGCCACAATGGGGGCACAATCCCTTGCAACCCTCGGCACACAGCGCCCGTTGTGGAAGCTCCAGGATAATATCTTCACGCATATTGGCCGTCAAGTCCACGAAATCCTCGCCGCGGAGTTCCTGGTGGAACACAAACTGGTCCACGCGCACGGGCAAATCGAATACCCGCAGGCAGCGGCTGCATCGCAGGGTCGCCGGGGTGCTCAACCGGCCCGTGACAAGCAGCGCATTCCCTTGGAGTTGCGCCAGTAATTCATACTTTACATCGTGTTCGAACCGGGTGTCGGGTTCTTCCAGGTCCATGATCGAGGACGGGTCGCTACCGGACAATGTTTCCCCGTCCGGCGGAATGCGCTTTACGTTGATTTTCATGAATACCCCTTTCGTCCCGGCGACCGGAACCTTGATCCGATTACCGGCGGCCAAACTTGCGTTTCATCGCCCGTTCGACACCGCGCGGCACAAAACCGCTCACATTTCCGCCCAGCTCACAGATCTCCTTGACCAGACGGGAGCTGATAAACGTGTATTCGTCCTTCGTCATCAGGAAAATGGTTTCGATGCCGGGATCCAGCTTCCGGTTCATCAACGCCAGTTGGAACTCGAACTCGAAATCCGAGACCGCCCGCAGCCCGCGAACCACCGCCGTCGCCCGTTTGCGCCGGGCATATTTGATCAGCAGTCCCTCAAACGTATCCACCGAGACGTTCCGCAGTCCCTTGACGGCATCCGCGACCAACCGGCGGCGTTCGTCCACGCTCAGCAGAGGCTTTTTTTCCGTGTCGATCGCCACCGCAACAATCACGCGGTCAAACATTTGGCCGGCACGACGAACGATGTCGAGATGACCATTGGTGATGGGATCGAAACTGCCAGGATAGACGGCAATCTTCACAATTCAACCTCCCTGCCCTTGGGCCAGACGATAATTTTAAGGGCGGCATTTTGCAATCTTTTCTTTTCTTGGCATCAGTTTCGGCACGGAATGGATTGCCGACGAGGGAAAGGACCGCGATGCCGCGGGAAAAAAACGAGGGGCGAGCCATAGATGCGCCGCCCCGAAGGCGGTTGGCGTAACGCTATTCTTCGACGACCAGTTGGTACCGACGCATCTCGAGCACGACAACCTTTGAAAGTTCCTCTGCAGGTTCGAACTCGACGCAATCAAATGCGTGGAGTCCCCTGCGCAGTACCGCGATTGGCCGGCAAATAAGGCGTGGGAATCGCGCCCGCGCGAAAAGCGTGAGAGCGACAGCTTTGTCGAGTCCGAGCCGCTCATTTTCTTCCTTCGCTTCAACCGGCAGAACAAACCCCTGACCGTCCTTGTCGATGCCGACGTAAAGGTCGTCAATCTCCACCTGCCCATGCCCCGGGAGTTGCGTGCGAATGTGTGATTGGAGGTGAAAACAGGCGAGCCCAGTAAAGACATCTAGGATCCGGTTGTACCGCACGATGGTGAGCAATCCCTGTTCGTCCCGCGCAAGGTTCTGGGCAACGATTTCCGGAACGGCGTATGGAATGGGATAAACTTTGAGTGACTCAGGAATAGTGACGGTTGTTTCGCCGGCCACCTTGGCAAAGGCGTAGAGGCCGGAACCGCGCGAAGCAATGACCCAGTTGCCGGTGCGTCGAATCTCTTTTGGCATCGGACGCCGCGAGCGATACGTGTAAATCACATCAGCCAAGTTTTTTATTCTCAGACCCAGCGCGTTCGCGGCATCGATGAACTCATCTTTCGAGAAAGGGACCTCGGCGAGCGATGGCTTCCATTTCTTTTTGAACACTGAAACCAGCAGTTGATCGTACTTCGTTCCTTTGTCGGCAGAACGTTTCATCTTTTCTCCAGGATGAGAACTTCCTCGCGCACCTTGATGCTGCGCATTTTGGTTTCGGCATTCCGCACCTTCGTGCCAAGCCTTTCACGCCACAGTTTCCGCCCTACAACTTTGAATCCCTCGGCTTCCGCAACTTCGCCAAGCAGTTCGGCGGTGGCGATCGGCACCATTAGGAAGGACAGTTGGTCGCCGAGCACGTATGCCAAGGAAGCCTTGGACTTAAGTTTCGGGTGAAGCGCGCGGAAATGCCGGCGCATGCCGCCGAAGTAATGTGCGACGACCTTGTGGTAAAGCTTCTCGAAGCCGCTTGTCTTTCCTAGGTCGATTCGCCTTTGTTCGATCTTCTCGCAAACGGCCTGGATTGACCTGAAGTCCGCCACCTCATCGCCATCGTTGTCCGCGACGAATACGTTGCGTGTGTTGGATCGTAGTAACGACTCTTTGACGGAGCGAAGCTGTTCCCGGTTCTTTAGCAGTCCGAGAAGAAGGGATTCGACACGTGTGGTGCGAGTGTAATCCTTCTCGTTCGGGTAGGGCGGGGATGTGATTACGCCCGCAAGACCGGCCGGAATATTGGCTAGCCGTCGTGCATCATCGAAGAATACGGTCGAGGATACTTTGTCTTGGCCACTCCTTTGCGCCCGCCCCATTTCCAGAATCATGAGACTGACGTGTAGCGAGAAATGTTGCAAAACATCGTAGTCCGGCTTGGCCTTCGTGCGGTAAATCTCAGGGCCAAAAGCGAAATTACCCGCGCCATTAGCCGCCACATGCGCCATTGCGAGAAGGAAGAAGTCACGAATCCGCTGATGTTGCTTCTGTGTTTGCTGTACGATCTCGTCCCTCAGGATCAACAATCGTCGCAGCGGTCGCTCGCTAAGAAAGCCTGTTGGCAGCAACTTTTCTTCATCCTCAGTCAATCGGTAGCCGTTTCTTTGGTGTGTCCCCTCTTCCTTAACAAACAGTGTATAGAAAGAGAGGGGGGGCAAACTGTGCCGGATCATCTTCTCCTCGGCTCCAGCCAAAATTCGTCTGAGTAGAGATGACAGTAAATCGGGGTCCAGCGTCCAATTCGTTTTGACGTTGGAGACCAAGACTGCAAATGGGTGGGCGTCGCAGCCCACACTCGGAATACCAGCCTTTTTCGCCTCGACCAAGGTCGTACCCGTTCCGCAAAATGGGTCGCACAGCAAATCACGCCCACGAAAACCGAACCGATCGATGTACTGGCGAACCAAATGGGGTGGGTAAGACAGTACAAAGCGATACCAATCATGAATCGGTGTGTCCGTCTTCTGAATTACGTTAATGCCCGCCTCGTATGTCACACAGCATTCTTAGCACAATTCGTGTCGAGATGTTAAGCCTTTCCACCAGCGTGAGGCTGTCGGGCGGTTAGTGGGGTCGGGTCGTTCGGCTGGCGCGGTGCGGCGGCGCGACAGGAGACCGTTCGGTCAGGTAGTGTGCGCGGTCGGGAGACCGGCGCACAAGGAGAATTCGTGGTGGAAGGCGCCGTGTGGGGGAGCAACAACCGCAAGCGGGGACGATCGCGCTACCAACGACGGGGGATGCCCTGCGCCTCGTCGGTCTCATCGTATTACGATTGACTTTATATTTCCTTAGGATATACTGCGGGGCTGACGTTGGAATGTTGTTTGACAAACGAGGGGGGTGCCACAACCGGTTGGGGGTGATGGAGAGGGCGTAGGGAAATGAAAATTGCAAAACAAACCCAAATCCGGTCAAGCCGGCGTGGAAAAGTTACCAAAACGAAGCCAAAAACAAACCCAAGTTGAGGCCACAAGTGACCGAGGGAAAGGAGGGGAGGAGGAGATGGTTAATGGGAATCCGCCAGAGGCGGACAAGTGGCTGATGGTTGATGGGGGGTACCCCTCACCTTAATCCTCTCCCCCAAGGGGCGAGGAGGGATGAGGGGGCGGGAGAGAAATGGTTGATGGGAATCCGCCGGAGGCGGACCCTTCGACAAGCTCAGGGCAAGCAAGTCCGCCAGAGGCGGACAGGTGGTTGATGGACGGAGCGGAAACGACAGCAAGCCGAGGCCAACGGCAAAGCGGCGACGAGTCGCCGCACTCCAAAGGGGGAGCACGGCGGCCAGGGGGAGGGATTACCAAACGAACCCAATGTTACGCAAGCCGGTGTGGAAATCTGCGAATGGGAAAGCCAAAAACGAAGCCAATTGCGGGGGCAGGGCGACCGCAAGCAGGGACGCTTGCGCCACCAACGGCGAAGGTGTTCGGGGCTGGACCCGAAATGAGGAAACGCTTTGGATTTGGTCGGTTGACTGTTAGAGTTTGGGCAGATGAGACACACGAAGATCACGTGCACGATTGGCCCGAGCACCGAATCGCCGGAAATGCTCGCCAAGATGATCCGGGCCGGAATGAACGTCGCCCGGCTGAACATGAGCCACGCGACGCATGACTGGACGCGGGAGGTCTATCATCGCATCCGGGCCGCGTCGGAGAAGGTGGGCATGCCCTGCGCCATCATGATGGATACGCAAGGCCCCGCGATTCGGACGGGGGATCTTCCCATCCCGCTTGAACTGAAGCCGGGGGATATCTTCGAGTTCACGGTCAAGGGCGCCCAGAGCGAGGAGGAGAAGTCCGTTGACGTGAATTACCCCAACCTGGTCAAGGACATTCATGAAGGCGATACGGTGCTGGTGGACAACGGCGTCATTCGTCTCCGTGTGCTGGAGAAGTTGCACCGGCGGATGCGGTGCGAGGTGCTGACGGAGGGAGAATTGGGCTCCCGTCGCCACATCAATCTTCCCGGCGTGAAGATCAGCATGCCGTCGATCACGGACAAGGACCGCCACGACATCGAGCTGGGGATCTCGTTAGGGGTTGACCTGTTCGCGCTGTCTTTCGTGCGGGAACGCAAAGACGTCGAGGAGCTTCGAGCGATGCTCGCAGCGCGGGATTGCGACGCAAAAATCATCGCCAAGATCGAAGACCAGCAGGCGGTTACGAACCTCCACGAACTTATCGAGGCAGCGGATGGGATCATGGTAGCCCGCGGGGACCTTGGGATCGAGTGTCCGTACGAGGAACTGCCCATTATCCAGCGGCGGACCGTCAAGGCTTGCATCCGCCAGGGCAAACCCGTGATCGTCGCCACCCACATGCTCGAGTCCATGATCGAAAACCCGATGCCCACGCGAGCGGAGGTGACGGATGTCGCGAACGCCGTGTTCGAGCAGGCGGATTCGGTCATGCTTTCGGGCGAGACAACCGTCGGGAAATATCCCCTCGAGTGTTTGGAGGTGCTCGATCGGATCGCGCAGCGCATCGAACGGAGCGGCGGCGCTCGTTACGCGGAAAAAGTCGATCTTACGGAGGAACGCCAGAAGATCGTCCGCTCCGCCGTGGTTATGGCCAACGAATTGAAGGCCAAGGGGATTCTGGTTTTCACCCGCTACGGCCACATGGCGCAGTACACGTCCTGGCAACGGCCAGAATCTTCCGCCATCTTCGCGTTCATGGACTCCGAGCGCCTCCGCAACCAGCTCAACCTCTATTGGGGCGTCACGCCCCAGGTCATCGAATTCAGCGCCGACCCCGAGGTCACCATTCTTCGGGCCGAACAATCCTTGCTCGAACGGAAGCTTCTCGCCAAAGGTGACCAGGTGGTCATCATCTCCGACATCCTCGCGCGCGACAAACTCATCAATGCCGTCCAGATGCGCATTGTTGAGTGATCCGACGAAGGGCGGGCGGCCTCTCGGGGATATCACTGACTTCAAGCGGTGGGAAACAGGGTGGCCCACCGGCTGCTTATAAGAACCGCGCAAGGTTCATGATTTATGCAGCATTATCTCGCTAAGTGGTTGATACAACGTCATCAACAAGCTGTTTTACGCAAACCAGAACACCCGAAAGCGTGGTCAAAACTCTATACGATTTGCACGCAGGAGAACAAATCGGCGGAGTTTCTGCAATTCTGCGAGGACATCATCCGGGTCCACCCCGGCAACCGGCACGCGTGGACCTTCCTTCAACTCGCCACCAAAGAGGGACTGTCGTCCATCGATTTGCTGACGCTCTCGAAGGAGGTTGTCCGCCTTCACGCCGACGACGAGGGCGCATGGTCGCGTCTCGACGCGGCGTATGAACGGCAGGAGGACGATTTCGACGTGATCGATTTTTGCCAGGAAATCATCAAACAACACCCGGGTAATTCCGGCGCGCTGGCGCGCCTGTCCGTGGCCTACAAGAGACAGGGCAAATACACCGAGTTGATTTCCACGTGTTTCGAACTCCTCACCGCCCGGCCCGGCGACGCCCAGACGTGGTGCAATCTTGCCGATGCCTATGCGGCCCGGTGCAAATACGACGACGCCATCAGCGCGTATGAGAAGGCCATTGCCCTGAAGCCGAATTACGTCGTCGCCTGGAACAACCTCGGCAACGTCCACCACCTCCAGGCACAGTACGAGCTCGCGGTGCGGGCCTACCAGAAAGCGATCTCGATCAACTCCGGCGACGCCACGCCGTGGGTCTGGCTCTGTCTCGCCTACGCCGAGATGGGCAAAGCCAAGGAAGCGCACGACGCTGTCAAGAAGGTGGAGAAACGGCTGCCACTCGTCGCCAGTATGCTCAGCGAAGAGTTGGCCGAAAAGTTCTCAGCCGTGGCAGTTGGTTGACGTGGCGCTGACCCGCAGGAAGTTCACGCGCGTGTCACCGTAAACCGACCCGCGCACAAGCTCCCACAACTCGCCGACAACCAGCGCATCGCGTTTCGCCGACTCCAGCACCAGAAGTCCGTCACTCGCCAGCAACCGCGGCAAGCTCGCATCGCGCAACAACTCCTGCGCCGCTTCGCCGTACGGTGGATCAGCGAACACGAGTTGGAAGGTTTCTCCATCCGCCCCGAGTTTCGAAAGCTGCTCGGCAACCGCCGCGCGTGCCACCACGAACGAGCAATCCACTTCCCGGTTCTTTTGAAATGCTTGGATGTTTTTTTGCAGGGACTCCAGCGCGTCGCGCGCCTGTTCGACAAACTTCACCGACGCGGCCCCGCGACTCGCCGCCTCCAAACCGAGCGCACCGGTCCCGGCGTACAAATCCAGCACGCGCGCGCCGACCACGCGGGCTCCCAAACTGGAAAATACTGCCTCGCGGATGCGATCCGCCGTGGGCCGTACACCCGCGCGCGGCGCAGTCAGCGTCATTCCCTTGGCAAGACCGGCGATGATGCGCATGGCTACCTGAGAAGCTGTTGCAACCCCTTCTGCAGCAATTGTTGGCCGAGGCCTTGGGCAATTCGTTTCGTCAGATCAGTCTTCGGCGAGTTGTAGGGCCCTGTGACCTTGAAATCCAGTGTCAGCGAGCCATCGGGCTGTTCGGTAAACAGATCGCGGACGGCGCTTGACGTACGGTCAAGCGATCCCTTGGCGAAGATGATCGTCATGTCATGGTGCAGAGTGTATTTGTCGAGCGACACAACCCCCTTCCCGACAATCTGCAGTTGTGGCGACACAAGGCGGATCACCGGCGTTTGCATCACGTTATTGCTGATCGAGTATTCCAACAAACACTGGTCGAAACGCACATCGCGCAACGCATCGATTTGCAGCAGGCTGGCCACAAGGTTCAGGATCGGAATCTCCATCAACTGGCCGTTGTCGATTTCGACGTGGCCGTTGCCGATGATCGTCGGCACACCGCCCGTGCCCGCCAGCGACGTTACGACGTTGAGCTTTCCGCTGATCGCATGTTTGGCGCCCGCGTCCTGCAGCAACCTGGCCACATCGCTATTCGTTAACTGCACGCTCACGGCGTACGCCAGCCCGGTGTCGAAGTTGACGGACACCTCGCCCGAAATCTGGCCGCCGCCCAACTCGCCGCGCAATAACTCGAGCGCCACGTGGTTCGATCCCAGTTGCACCACCGTGGCGACCTTCTCGACGAACAGCTTCTCGGACAAATCGATCTTGTCGATCCCCGCCTGGCCGGTTCCGGCCAGTTGGTTGTCCGTGAGACTTACGGAACTGGCGAAACTGATCCCGCCCAGTTTCACCAGCGATTTGCCGTCGTCGCTCACCATGGACACTGCGCCCTGCGTGATAGCGAGTTTGGAGAGGACAACATCAAGCGGGACGGCCTTCTCGGATTTCGCCGACGCAGCCGGTGATGGCGTTGTTGCCGCGGGCTTGGTTGGGGTCTCCGTCGGGCCAACCTTCTCGTAGTTCCACACTCCATTAGTGCTTTGGGAGAGGGTGATGACCGGTTTGTCGAGCGACAGTTCTTCGATCTCGACTCGTCGGTCCAACAGCGGGAGCAGCCGGTATCGCAACACAAATGCGTTCGCCGTGACCAGATTGCCGGGAAAGCCGGGCGGATTCCCGATGGTCACGCCGCGCAGTTCCACGCCGCTGAAGAGCGATACCTTCAAATCATCGATCCGCACGTCCGTGCCCAGTTCATCGTGCGCGGCCCGCAATGCCTGCTCCTTGAACGCCGGCGTTTGCAGGTAGCGATTGGTAAAATAGATTCCCGCGCCGACCACGATGATGGCCAGCGCCATCACTACGGCGGCGATGATCACAATTACTTTGATCGCCTTCACTCTTCGTCTCCACGAGTTCGCATTTGGATTGTTCCAGGTTCTCGCCTAGAATAGACGCGCCGTTCGACAATGGACAAGATATTCATTATTTTCAACCCCGCGGCGTGCGGGGAAAAATCACGGCGGGCCCGTCGCTTTCTCGAAGCGCAGGCCGGCTCTTCCGCAACATTGGCGCCGACACAGCGCGCCGGCGAAGCGCAATCGCTGGCCGCTCGCGCCGTCTCCGAAGGGTACAAGGTCATCGTGGCCGCGGGCGGCGATGGCACCATCAACGAGGTCGTCAACGGCATCGGCACGTCCGGCGCGGCGCTCGGCGTGCTGCCGCTCGGCACGGTCAATGTCTTCGCGCACGAGCTGCGCATCCCCCGCAAACTTGACGCCGCGTGGGCCGTCATCCACGGCGGGCACACGCGCACGATCGATTTGGCGCGTACCCACGCCAACGGATCGACCCGCTATTTCGTCCAGCTCGCAGGGGTCGGGTTCGATGCCCACGCGGTCCGCACCGCCAGTTGGAAACTGAAGAAACGAATCGGTCCGCTCAGCTACGTCTGGGCGGGGCTTAAGGCGCTGTCGAAGCCGCACCCGCCCATCGAGGTTTCGGTAAACGGAAGCGGCCCGCTCGGCAGCGGCGTGGCCGTGCTCGTCGGGAACGGGCGCTTTTACGGCGGGCCGTTTGCGCTTTTCCCCAAGGCGCGCCTTGACGACGGGTTGCTCGACATTTGCGTGTTCAAGACAGTGGGCTATTGGGACGTGTTACGGTACGGACAGGGCATCCTGCGCGGCGCGCACATCGATTTTTGCGACGTGAAATACTTCCAGGTGGAAAACCTCGCATGCCGCGTGACGGGACCGACCCCGTTCGAGCTCGACGGCGAGGACGCGGGCGACGCGCCGGTGACCTTCTCGGTGGTGCCGCGCGCGTTGCGGGTGGTCGTCCCGAAGCCGAACAGAGGAGTCAACCTTGCTTGATGAATTCCTGCAGTCCCCCGCGCTGGCGCTCGGCATCAGCCGCATCGCCCAGGCCAAACAAGCCCGCGGCCTGTTCCCGTGACAATGCGCGCGGATGGGGAGTGGGTGGCTTGAATTTTTGGCTGGTGGTGGGCGAGTTGCTCAAGCATAGTCCCGCTGTGCGGGCTGCTATTGTGAGGCAAGGCACAGAAGTGAATAAGCACAACAGAGGAGATACAATGACCAGCCACCAGCGTATCGAAAGGCGAGTCCTAGCATGGACAATCATTGTTCTTGTGTTTGGGTGGGGAGTCTGGAGGTTTTTGCACGGAGAGCACATTGATGTAAGACTAACGTTAATTGCCGTGATCTTCGCCTCTTTGATTACGTCTAGTACTCTGCGTAAAAATTCAAGTTAGGACACCGCCCACGGGTGCGACACCTTGACTTTGCGCGGGTTTGCGGTCACATTCAATTTGCCTGATGAAAAAGCGGGTCATCACCATAGTGGTCTGCCAGTTCTATCTGATGGTCGTGATGGGCTTCGGCATCATCCACCAGCACCAACGGATTTGGGACCCCACTCACCGTCAAAACAATTGCACGGCGTGCGCGTGGCAACTCTATGCCGTCACCGACGTACCGAACGTGGCGCCGTTCGTCTTCGGTTCTGTGTTGGAACATCCGCTGCAAGTGTTCCAGGCGATTTCGCATTCTAGTCCCACGTTTTCATTCTCCCCGAGTCGCGCCCCTCCTGCCGCCCTGGCATAGCGTCATCGGTTTCGTTCAATTGAGTGTAAAATCCGCGCCGTCATACCGGCCGGGGAAAACCGTACTTCGGGAATTATTTAGATGAATACAAATGTCTCTGTAGAATCACAGGCAATCAAGGGGCCTCAGCCGCCGGGTAAGGGAAAAGATACGAACGCCATTCTGGAACTTCGCGGCGTGCACAAGAGCTTTCGCGAAGCCGATGGCAATTTGATTGAGGTGATCCGTGTCAAACAGTTTGCGCTGGGCACGGGCGAACAGACCGCGCTGGTCGGCCAGAGCGGTTCGGGCAAAAGCACGCTGTTGAACCTGATCGCGGGGATTTTGTTGCCGGACGAGGGAGAGATCATCGTCAACGGCACCAACCCCACGCAACTCAGCGAGGCGGCGCGGGACCGGTTCCGTGCGGCCAACATCGGGTACGTGTTCCAATCCTTCAACCTGCTGCAAGGGTTCACCGCCTTGGAGAATGTGTTGCTCGGGCAGATGTTTGGCGGCGGCAACGGCGGCGCGGACCGGGCGGTCCAGTTGCTCAAGCACGTCGGTTTGGAGCATCGTCTTCACCACAAACCACGGGCGTTGTCGGTCGGCGAACAGCAACGCGTCGCCATCGCCCGCGCGTTGGTCAATGCGCCGCCGCTGGTATTGGCCGACGAACCCACCGGCAGTCTCGACTCGAAAAACGGGACGGCCGTGTTGGAGTTGCTCCGCCGCGTTTGCACGGAAGGCAACCACACGCTTTTGCTGGTCACGCACGACCCGCATGTGATGGAGAAGTTTGAGAAGGTGGTGCGCCTGGAGGACCTGCAATGAACCTGCTGAAAATTGTCATCAAGAACATGCGGCAGCGCGCGCTGGCCACGTGGTTGACCGGCGCCTCGGTGATGCTGGGAGTGGCGCTGGCGGTGGCGATACTCCTAATCAAACAGGGCGTGCAACAACGGTTCGAACAGGGCACGCTCGGGTACGAAATGGTCGTCGGCGCCAAGGGCAGCCCGCTGCAGTTGGTGCTGAATGTGGTGTACAACCTCGACATTTCACCCGGAAACATTTCGTGGAAGTTGTTCGAGAAATTGCGCGACGACAAACGCGTGAAGCTCGCCGTGCCGTTTTCGGTCGGGGACAATTATCACGGCTTCCGCATCGTCGGCACGACCGACGCGTTCTTCAAGGATTTCGAATTTGAACCGGGCCGCAAACCCGAACTCGCGGCGGGGCGCATCTTCAATTTTCGCGAAGACGCGTTGAAGAGCGCGTTTCAGGAAGCCGCGGAACGGGCGCGCGAGCGCGAAGCCAAAGAACGCGGCGAAGAGGTCAAACCGGCGCCGGAACCCGCGCCTGTGGAACACCCATTCGAAGCCGTGATCGGTTCGACGGTTGCCGAGGAGACAGGTTTGGCTGTCGGCCAGAAATTTATCGCGGCGCACGGCGTCCAGCCGTCAGCCGAGGCCAAGGAGCACACCGAAAATCCGTGGACGGTGGTTGGTATTCTGCAGCCAACGCGCACGGCGGTTGACCGCGCGATCTACATCAATCTCGACAGTTTCTATCATATCGAGGGACACGAACTCCGCGCGCCAACTGCGGCGGAGAAACCGGAGGAAAAGGACAATGATCCGGACCCCGGACAGGTCTCTTCGATCGTGTTGAAGCTGCGCAGTCCGATGTCCGCCTTTGGCCTGTATCGCGAGATCAACGATCGGGAGGACGCGATGGCGGCGTTCCCAGCGGCGGAGATCCGCAAGTTGTTCGATATCGTTGGCAATATCGACCGCCTGCTCCTGGCCCAGGCGATCCTCATCCTGATCGTGGCGGGCGTGGCCATCGCGGTGTCGATCTACAACTCGATGAGCGAACGGAGACGGGAAATCGCCATTTTGCGGGCGCTGGGAGCGAGACGGGCGACGATCTTCTCGATTGTCCTGTTGGAAGCCGTGATTATCTGCCTCGTCGGCGCGGCGGCGGGTCTGGTGGGCGGGCATGTGGTCGTCGGCCTGGCCAACGGGGCCTTGTACAAGGCGTCCGGGTTCGTTATCCCGGCGTTTCACATTCAGCCTCTGGAATGGTATATTCTGGGAGTGGCTGTTATATTGGGCGCGGTGGCAGGGCTCGGGCCGGCGTTTGGCGCGTACCGCACGGACGTGGCCAAAAACCTGGCTCCCACCAGTTAGGAACATCGGCGTATGGGCATCGCGATAACAAAGCAACAGGTGAAAACGTTCAGCACGGGCGCGATCGTCATTGGTCTCGTGTTGCTGCCGGGCCTGGCCAGTTTCATCCAGCAACAACTGATACAGCGGAAGATGGCGAAGTTGAACATGGCGCAAAACGCCATGGCCAGCGCCCCGGCGTCCGCGCCCGTCGCCGCCGACCCGTCGGATTCGAAGTACGCGCGGCTGCAGTTCGACACGCTGAAAAGCTGGACGTATATCGAGGGCAAGACGCCGATTCCCGATTTCATCCAGAAGCTGAATGGACAGAACATCGAGATGGTCGGGTTCATGATGCCGTTGAGCGAGGTGAAAAACATCACGGAGTTCATTCTCGTGCCGTCACTCTGGGGTTGCTGCTACGGCCAGCCGCCGGCGGTCAACCACGTCGTCGTGGTGCGGATGCCGCCGGGACAAACGACGAAGTTCTTCAACGACGTCATCCGCGTGCGCGGAAAATTCAGCGTCGGCGAGACCAAACAGGATGGGTACACGGTAAGTCTCTACGTGCTCACCGTGGACAAGATCGACGGGCAATGAACATTGAGACGAAGGACGTATTCGTTCCGATCGCGGAAGCCTCTCAGGCACCGTTGCAACCCTTCGGGGTTTGCGACGCGCCAGTTCACACCCATGCAAAATTGGATCGGCTGGGGATGTGGTTGTCCACGATCTGTGCTGTGCATTGTGCGGTAGTGCCTGTCGTACAGATTTTCTTTCCTGTGCTGCTGCTGATGAAATGGATTCGGTGGGGCCGCGCGATGGACGTGGTCACCATCGGCGTAGCCGCAGTCTTCGGATTGGGCGGTTGCCTGCTTGGTCTGCGACATCATCACAACCTGACGCCACTTCGCCTGGTGATGGCCGGTTTGCTGCTAAACGTTATCGGCCGTTTCGGATGGATGTATCTGGGTCCGTATATTACGCCGTCCCTGCTCGTTGCTGGCGCCCTGGTCATAGCCTACGGTTTGTGGAGAGATCGTCGGCTCTGCAAGTGCAAGATTCACGGCCACGTGCACTGATCGACTTCTACGCGTGCTTCGTGGCGGGGCGCGGTCTATACTTCCGGGTGTGAAGGTCGTCGTCGCCCTCGACAAATTCAAAGGCAGCCTCACCGCGTCCCGAGCGTGTGAGATCGTCCGCAACGCAATCCATTCCACCCAACCCGGCGTGACCATCGTCGTGAAACCCATGGCCGATGGCGGTGACGGCACCGCCGACGTTCTTCGCGCCGCGCTCGGGGGCGAGTGGGTTCAGCACAAGGTGACCGGGCCGCTCCCGAGAACACTCGTGAGCGCGAGATACCTGTGGCTGCCACAAGAACGCCTCGCAGTCGTCGAGATGGCGCAGGCCAGTGGACTGGTCTTGCTGAAACCCGAGCAACGCAATCCATTGCGAACCCATTCACACGGCGCCGGTGAACTGCTTTGTTACGCGGCATCGCAGGGCGCGCAGCGGATTTTGCTGGCAGTTGGGGGCAGCGCGACTATTGACGGCGGCGTTGGTGCCGCGAGAGCGGGGGGCTGGCGGTTCGTCGGCGCGAACGGCAAACAGGTCGAACTGGGCGGCGGCGAACTGGAACGCATCGTAAAGATCGAAGATCCGAAATCGGACCCAGAACTGAACGAAGAGGACTTCTTGAATTCGTCGGTGGAAGTCCTCTGCGACGTGAATAATCCGCTGTGCGGTGAGCACGGCGCGGCGCGCGTCTTCGGCCCGCAAAAAGGGGCGACGCCGGAGATGGTTGAGCAACTCGACGCCGGGTTGCGTCATCTCGCGGAATTGGTGAAGACACAACTCGGGAAGGATATCGCCGATGTGCCTGGCGCGGGCGCGGCGGGCGGACTGGCATTCGGCGCACTCGCGTTCATGGACGCGAAGTTGCTTCCCGGAGTTGAAGCCGTCGCAGAGACGATTGGTTTGGACGCCGCGTTGCGTGGAGCGGACTGGGTCATCACGGGCGAGGGGCGTTTCGACGAACAATCACTTCAGGGAAAGGTTGTCTCGGGTATTACCAAGCGCGCCGGAAAATACGGGGTGAAAGTGGCCGTAATTGCAGGCAGCGTGCAGATTCCTGAAGACGCCTGGCGTCGAGAAGGAATCGAGTTGGCGTTGTCCACGATGGACCCGGGAATGGAATTGGACAAGGCGATGGCGTCGGCGGAGAAGCTGCTGGCGTTTGCGGCCCGCCACTTGGCGGCCAGGATATTGATCTAGTCATCTCGTAAACGGGCGCGACGCGGTGATTCACTCTCAACAGGATGGGCTTGGAGGAAATTGGCTACCCGCTTTGGACGCTTTGCGAACCCTGCGGTTTGAACTCTCAAGGACTGCCACACTCGGAAAGGCTTGCTTTGCCTAACGCCGAACCTCAACGATGGCGCTCCGCGTCGTTCGTTGCAGTATTTGACTCAATAAACTCCAGAACTCTAGCTCGGAATGCGTCTTGATCGTCAATGGCGACCATCTCTGATTGATCGTTCGCCGCGATTATGAAGTATTCTTGATACCGCCCGCTGCCACCGCTTGGAAACACACGACGAAATGTGAAGCCGTTGCCCCTTGCATCTCTGATACGAAATACCCGGCCGTTGCCCGCCTTCTCCGCTCCTAACATTCGGCACGGGGAAACAATAGTAATGTCCCCTTGCACGAACGGAGGTGGCATGGGAGGAGTCCACGTGTCTTTGTGCCAAATACTACGATCAATCTTAAAGAGAGGCAAATAGAGGTACGCAATAGTGCGTCTTAGTTCTTTGTTTATGTTCTCATTCAAGAACGCATATGGCCACCACTCATATGGTCCCAAGGGGCCCCGTAAATCGCTGGGGCCCATTCTGTAAGAACCCGCAGTTGTGAGAATTAGAAAACTCCCCACATAAACGGACACTCCAACAAGCGCCGCGATCACTTTCCGTTGTCTCATGGGCTGTCCGATAAGACCCCTGTCGGAACCCTGAGACAAGCACAAAACGGAATTGCTTACGCGGGCCTCGACGGCCCCACCCCTCAGCAGAGGTTCCCCATTTCGGCAGGCAATCGACGCAAAGAGAGATTCCTCGACAAGCTCGGAATGACAGGCAAAGCGCGGGAAATTGTGTCCCCGCTTTGGACGGTTTGCGAACCTGGCGGCTTGAGCTTCCGAGGTTTACCGTTGCGCCCTCGGCATACATTTGGCGCGTTTGCGATCTGGGCACGGCATGATCGCGTCTCGAAGACTCGGCTTACTGGCCGGCTTGCAGTCGCGCGAGCGCGATCTGCGCTCGGGTGAAATCGGGCTTGATCCGCAACGCCTGCTCCAGATGCTCGATCGCTTCCGGTATCCTGCCCGCCTGCGCCAGGGCGACTCCCAGATTGCAGTGCGCCTCGGCGTAATCCGGCTTGATCCGCAGGGCCTGCTCGAAGTGCTGGATGGCTTCTTCGGTCTTTCCCGTTCGCGCCAGAGCATTTCCCAGATTATTGTGCGCCCCGGCGAAGTTGGGATTGATCCGCAGGGCTTGCTCGTAGTGGGCGATGGCCTCCTCGATCCTACCGGTTTGCGCCAAAGCAACCGCCAGATTGTTGTGCGCCTCGGCGAAATCGGGCTTGATCCGCAGGGCCTGCTCGAACTGGGCGATGGCTTCCTCGATCTTGCCCGTTCGCGACAAAGCGATCCCCAGATTAACGTGCGCGTCGGCGATACCGGGGTTGATCCGCAGGGCCTGCTCGAAGTGGGCGATGGCTTCCTCGATCTTGCCCGTTCGCACCAAAGCCGCCCCCAGATCGGCGTGGCCCTCGGCGAAATCGGGCTTGATCCGCAACGCCTGCTCGTACTGCGTGATCGCTTCCGGCACCTTGCCCAACCCGACCAAGACGTTTCCGAGATTGTTGTGCGCCTCGGCGCAACCCGCGACGCTCGCCAGCAGGCTGAACACCACTGAGAACCCGAGCAGGAGACTCCAACCCCAACGCACCGCACGGCGGCAGACCACCCGGTCAACCAGCCCCGACTCCGAGGTCGGGACCAGCGCGCGCTCCAAACTCAACACACCGATTACTGCCAGCAGCACTAGCGTGGGAAGGAAATCCACTTCATAGCGGATGCTCGCACCAAAATAGAGGCCTAGGGTCAGCGTGCCGATCCCGAAAAGCACGGCTACCACCGCCAAGAATCCGCACAAGGTGGGACGTGCGTCCGCGGAACGACCGCGCCACGCCAACGGCACAGCCAGCGCCAGCCACACCAGCGGGATGTTGGTCAAGGCGCCAAACGGATGCTCGACCAACACCCCATGGCCCACAGGCAAGGGCGGCCCGGTAATGTCGTGTACGAAGGGAAACCGACTGCTCCAGTGGGCTGGCTCGAGAAAATAGACACGGAAATTAAACCAGAGATAGCGCAGACCGAACAGTTGAGCTGTGATCTGCCCGTTCTTGTTCAACTGGTAATGTATCCCGAATTCGAACGGACTGTTGAATCGCAGTTCGTTGTAGAGCATCAACCCCACCCCGATGAGCATGATCGGACCGGTCGCCGCCGCCAGCAGAGCCCAAATCTTCCGGTGCTCACGCCAAGCTTGGGCCACCGGCACCAAGAGGATGACCGCGCCGGGTAGCAAGGAAGGCCGCGCCCCCACCGCCAGCCCGTAGGCCAGACTGGCTATGGCCAGCCACCGACACTTTCGCTCCGGCTCGTGTAAGGCACGCCAAATCGCCGCCACGGTCAGCATCGTCAACGCGTACCCACAACTGATGGATACCTCGTACACATCACACCGCGCCAGCAGCAACGGCATGAACGTGGCCAACCCAAGTGCGAGCGCGCCGGCCGCCACCACCGCCGCGCTGACTTCGGCAAAATAACGCCGCCAGAGCGCGCACAACAGACCCACGCTGGCCAGGAAACCGACCACGCAAAAAATCACCCCGGCGTCTTTTTGAGACAGATAGTGGCCCGTCAGCGCCAGATAGGGCCAGAACAACACCACGGCGGGCGTAACCCCAAAATAGAGGTAGAACTTCCCCTTGTAATAACTCAGGTCGTTCGCCCAGGGGCTATTGGCCGCCGGATTGTAGGGGTCGGTGATCTGTGTGAGTCCGACCGGCACCTCCTTTTTGACGCTGAGCTGGCCAGCGCGAAAACCCTGCACCAGTAAATTGTAGTAATTGTCAGCAACGTTCAGACTCGTCGATGCCAAAAAGCCCGGGTGGGCGGTGTACGCATAAACCCCGATGACCAGCGCGCACACTGCGGCCAGTGGGATCCACGCGTTTTTCATTGTGCCACACCGACCTGCCCCGTGTAATGTTGTCGCAAAAGCATCATCTGCGTGATGACATTTTATGCGCTTCCTGAGTCGAATACACGCGCTTTGTCGAGCGAGGGACCGCAAGGGCTTGTCCACCGTCTACACACGCGGGACGCGCGACACCGCCTCCCTCCGCCGTGTGGCAGGCGCCTCCCCGCGCAGGACTCGAACCGCTCATTCCAAATCTGTTTAAACTGGTGCCGCCACTCAGCCAACTTCTTCCAGCACCCAGTGGTTTGGCCCGGCTTCGCGCCGCGACAACTTTTTCTCCTGCAAGGCCGCGCGAGCTTGTTCGGGTGTGGTGCCCGGGGGAGGCCAAATCACCCGCGGCGGCTTTTGGGCCAGGTCGATGGTCGGGACAGCCGACAGTAACGCCTTCGTGTAGGGATGGATCGGGTCGCGGTAGATATCCGCGGCGCTGGCTTCCTCGACGATCTTGCCGAAATACATGACCAGGACGCGGTTGCTGATGTGCTCCACCACCGCCAGATCGTGGGCGATAAACAGGTACGTGAGGTTCAATTTCTCCTGAAGATCCTGCAGGAGGTTGATGATCTGGGCCTGCACACTCACGTCGAGCGCGCTGACCGGCTCGTCGCAAATAATAAACCGTGGTTGCACGGCCAGCGCGCGCGCGATGCCGATGCGCTGGCGTTGGCCGCCGCTGAATTCGTGCGGGTAACGGCGTCCGTGTTCCGGCGCGAGACCGACCGCGCGCAGCAATTCGGCGACGCGATCGCGTTCCTCGCTCCGGCTGGCGCAGAGTTTGTGGATGCGCAACGGCTCGGTTATGATGCTGCCGACGGTCATCCGCGGGTTCAGCGAGCCGTACGGGTCTTGAAAAATCATTTGCGCATGGCGGCGGAACGGCCTCAGGCCTGCGGTGTCGAGGCGGGTGATGTCGCTGCCGTCGAACCGGATTTCGCCGGCGGTTGGCTCGACCAAACGCAGAATCGTCCGCCCCAGCGTGGTCTTGCCGCAGCCGCTCTCGCCGACGAGGCCGACCGTTTCGCCTTCGTTGATTACGAAACTCACGCCATCGACCGCGCGCACCCAACCGACGGTCCGTTGCAGCACGCCGGCGCGGGTCGGGAAATGGGTCTTGAGGTCCTTGATTTCGAGAAGGCTCACGGGATCACTCTCTTCAAATCGGGTTTGTCCCAGTAGGGGCAGCGGACGTGGCGCGCGGGGTCGCCGACATTGACCAATGGCGGTTCGGGGTCGAGCGCGCAATCGTTCTGGGCGCGGTCGCAGCGCGCGGCGAACTTGCAGCCCGGCGGCAGGCGCGTGGGGTTGGGAATCGAGCCGGCGATGGCCTGGAGTCGTTTGGCGTGCGCGCCGAGCACGGGAATCGAGCGCATCAAGGCGGTGGTGTATGGATGCAGCGGTCGTTTCAGGAGCGCGGCGGCCGGGGAGTACTCGACAATGCGGCCCGCGTACATGACGGCGACGTTGTCCGCGAGATCGCCGACGATCCCGAGGTTGTGGGTGATCAGCAGGATGCTCATACCAAACTTCTTCTTGAGGTCTTTCAACAAATCCAAAATCTGCGCCTGGATGGTCACATCGAGCGCGGTGGTTGGTTCGTCGGCGATGAGCAATTCGGGCTGGGTGATGAGCGCCATCGCGATCATGACGCGCTGGCGCATGCCGCCGGAAAATTCATGGGGGTAACCGCGAATGCGACGGGCCGCGTCCGGCACGCCGACCTCCTCCAGCGCGCGGATGCCGCGCCGGACGGCGTCGCGCCGCGCGATGGTTTCGTGGATCATCAGCGGTTCGATCAACTGGTCTTCAATCCGCAAGTACGGATTGAGCGAGGTCATCGGGTCCTGAAAAATCATGGCGATGCGTTTTCCGCGGATCCGGTTCAACTCGCGCGGCGAACATTTCAGCAGATCGATCTTGCCGTCAAAAATGGCGGAGCCGCTCTCGATTCGTCCCGGCGGTTGCGGCACGAGGCCCATCAGCGAATAACACGTGACGGATTTACCGGAGCCGGATTCGCCCACGATACTGAGCGTCTCGCCCTTCTCGATTTCGAATGAAACATCTTCGGCGGCGCGGACCACACCGTTGCGCGTGTGGAAGTGGACGCTGAGATTGGTGACGGTAAGCAGGGGCATGGGTCAATCCTTCGACGTGCGCACATCCAGCGCGTCACGCAAGCCATCGCCAAGGAAGTTCAGGCAAAACAGTGTCAACGCCAGGGTCACACCCGGCGCGATGAGCAGCCAGGGGCACTCCTCCATCCGATCGGCGCCGTCCTTGATCATCAACCCCCACGAACTCATCGGCGGTTGGACTCCCAGCCCGAGGAAACTCAGGAACGCCTCCAGCAGCATGACCGCCGGCACCGTCAGCGTGGCATACACGATGATCGGCCCGAGGACGTTCGGGAGCATGTGCACGAAGATGATCCGCCGCCGTCGCAGCCCGAGCGCGCGCGCGGCCTCGATGAATTCCTGTTTTTGCAGCGATTGCACCTGACCGCGAACGATGCGGGCCATGGTCAGCCATTCGACCGCGCCGATGGCCACGAACATCAACCGAAGGTCCCGCCCGAAGAAGACCATCAAGAGAATGACAAAGATCGTGAACGGCAGCGCGTAGATGATGTCCACGGTGCGCATCATCACGACATCAACCATACCGCCGTAAAAACCCGAGATCGCGCCGTAGGTCACGCCAATGGCCAGCGCCACGCCCGTGGCCACGATACCGACCATGAGCGAGACGCGACCGCCGTACAACAACCGCGTGAGCTGGTCGCGCCCGAGGGCGTCGGTGCCGAGCCAGTGGCCGTGTTGCGGCGGCACCGCGCGGAGCGCGAGGTTCTGTTCCTCGTAGGAATACGGCGCAATCCATGGCGCGAGCACCGACAGCAGCGAGAGCGCAGCCAGAATCGCGGCGCTGACGACAGCCATCCTGTTCTTCCGGAGCCGATGCCAGGCATCCTGCCACAGGGATGTTCCGGCCTCTGCGTCCATGAAGGGCGTTGCCTGCGGCATTTGCGGAGCAAGGGTTTCGGGCACGTTATTCAAATCGCAACCTCGGGTTCAGCCAGACCTGGACGATGTCCACGACAAGGTTGAGCAGGATGATCAGCACCGCGTAGAACAAGACCGTGCCAATCACCATCGTGTAATCACGATTAAACGCCGCCGTCACAAAAAACCGGCCCAGGCCGGGCACCTGAAAAATCGTTTCCACCACAAACGAGCCGGTGATGATGTCGGCGACGGCCGGGCCAAGAAACGCCACGACCGGCAGCAGGCCGCCTTTGAGCGCGTGTTTGAGAATAATCCGGTGGCGGGAAGCGCCCTTGGCGCGCGCCGTGCGGATAAACTCCTGATTCAGGATTTCCAGCATGCCGCCGCGCGCCAGCCGCGCAATGTACGCAGCGTAGAAGAAACCGAGCGTGATCGACGGCAGGATGCGGTCGCGCGGGGAATCCCAGCCGGACGCGTTGACCCAGCCCAACCCCAGCCCGAACATCAGAATCAACAACGGCCCCAGCACAAACGTCGGCACGCAGATCCCAATCATGGCCAGCGACATCGCCGCGTGATCAATTGCAGAATTTTGGCGAAGTGAAGCGACGATGCCCGCCCCCAGTCCCAGAACCAGGGCGATGGCCAGCCCGTAGCAGCCGAGTTCCAGAGAGACCGGGAAAGCCGACCAGATGAGTTCGTTGACCGACCACGTCGCGTACTTGAACGACGGCCCCAAATCTCCCTTGAGCAGGTTGCCCATGTAATCGATGTATTGCTGGAACAGCGGTCTGTTCAAACCGTAAAAGGCCTCAAGCTTTTTCTGAATCTCAGGCGGAATACTTTTTTCGGTGGTGAATGGTCCGCCCGGGGCGAGCCGCACCATGAAGAACGTGACCGTGGCAATTATCAGGAGTACCGGAATCGTTTCCAGAAATCGTTTGGCAATGAAGCGTAACATGGTCGACGAGAATCAGTTCTTGTTCGGTTCCAAGTACACGTATTTGTACGGATGGTTGTCGAGGATCGTCGGATACCACCCCTTCAACTCCGGCCGTTGCGCGGTGGTCAGCGTGTAGAAATAGATCGGGATCATCGGCAACTCGTCCAGTAACACCGCCTCGGCCTTCTGAAACACCTCGAGCCGTTGCTTCGGGTCCGTAGTGCGCGCGGCCTCGGCGATGAGGCGGTCGTATTCCTGATTGGACCACCCGGTCCGATTGTTGCCGTTGCCCGTCGTCCACATATCGAGAAAGGTATTCGGATCATTGTAATCGCCGATCCACGAAGCGCGGCAAACCTGGTAATTCAGCGTCCGCTGCTCATCGAGATAAACCTTCCATTCCTGATTCACCAACTGCACGTCGATACCGAGATTCTTCTTCCACATTTGCTGGATGGATTCGGCGATGACGCGATGGGCTTCCAGCGTATTGTACAGAAGTTCGATTGTCGGAAAGTCTTTTCCATCCGGGTACCCCGCTTCGGCCAGCAACCGTTTCGCTTCCGCGATGTCCTCGTGCAGTTTCGTGCGGCACGTGTAACCCGCCGTGCCCGGGGGCGTCAGATAGTATGCCGGCAATTGACCGCCCCGCGTCACATTATTGACGAGGCTCTCGCGATCGATCGTCAGCGCCAGCGCGCGACGCACGCGCTTGTCGTTGAGCGGCGGCTTCGTGACGTTGATGTCATAAAAATACGTGCCCAGAAAGGGGTCGATGTGCAGCAGGTTCGGGTATTCCTTTCTGTACAGGTCGATCTTCGTCAACGGCAGCGTTTGGGTTACGTGAAGCTGGCCGGCGCGAAACGCGCGCTCTTCCGTGTCGTCGCTCTCAATCGGGAAAAAATGGATCTCGTTGAGCCGAACGCGGTCCCGGTCCCAGTACGTTGGACTTTTCTTCACGACAATGACGTTGTTCACTTTCCATCTCGCCAACACGAAGGCGCCATTGCCGACAAATCGCCCCGGCCGCGTCCATTTGCTGCCGCGCAGGTACGGATCGCCATATTTCCGGATGGTTGGCAAATGCACGGGATACCAGGAATCATGGATGATGAGAGACAGGAAGTACGGCGTGGGGTTTTCCAGCGTGACTTGAAGCGTGTGGTCGTCGAGCGCCTTGTAACCGACTTGATCGAAATCGGTGATCTTGCCTTCATTGTATGCCTGGGCGTTCTTCACGACAAAGTGCATGTACGAGTACTCCGCCGCCAGCGAGGGGGCTAGCATGCGCTTGTACGATTCCAAAAAATCGCGGGCGGTGATGAATTCGCCATTCGACCACCGGGCATTCTTCCGAAGATGAAACGTGTACACCTTTACATCGGGGGAAATATCCCAACTCTCCGCTACCCCCGGCACGGGATGCAAGTCCACCGGATCCTCTGTCACCAGTCCCTCAAACAACGACAGGAGAAGGTGATGTTCCGGAACGCCGGTAACAAGGTATGGATCGAGCTCCTGCGGTTCGGCGCCGTTGCCCATGAGCAACACCTGCTCGCGGTCCGCAATCTCCACGCGCGTTTCGCGCCGGCCGCACCCCGCAAGCGCCAATGCCAGAAACAGGAAAAGCCCGCACCTACACGCTTTTCGCCGGTTCCGCCGCATCGGTCACGGGCTCTTGGTGGGTTCGCTGTCAATCCCGATCCTCTTCAGGAACGGCTGGATCGAGCGCGGTCGGCCGAGGAATTTCTCGATGGAAATGTTCACGTCGCGGGAATCGCCTACTTCGTAGATCTCCTTGCGCAGCCTCATGCCCGCCTGCTTGTCGAAGTGGCCGTCGGGTGCGTTCTCGAACACCGTGTTCATGTCGGCGGCGATCGCGTCGGCCCAGGCGTAGCCGTAATAGCCGGCGTCGTACCCCATCAAATGACCGAAGTACGCGACAAAGGCCGTGTCATCGGGAACAGGCAGGAAGACATCGCTGAGCACCTGGTTCGACATCTTGACGGTATCCTGCGCGTTGCTGTCGTGGATTTGCGTGTGCAATTTCAAGTCCAGCAGCGCAAAGGACAGCTGGCGTTCGTACCGGGTGCCTTCGGTGGCGAGCCTGGCTTCCTTGAGGCTGGCGAGGACCGCCGGCGAGATTTTCTTCGACGGATCGCGGTAGTCGGCGGCAAAACTGTCCAGCACCCTTTTGTCCCAGGGCCAGTTCTCGAGCATTTGCGACGGGGCTTCGACGAAATCGCGCGGCACGCTCGTGCCGGAAAAGCGGGCGTATTTTGCGCGGGTCAGAATCGAGTGCATCGCATGGCCGAACTCGTGGAAGACCGTCACCACGTCGTCGTGCGACATCAGCGAGGGATGATCGCTCGTGGGCGCCGGGAAATTGCAAACCAGCGCGGCGGTGGGCCGCTGGTACCGTCCATCCGGCAACAACTTGCCGTCAATGATGCCGAATTCGGCGAAGTGGTTGTATTTGCCTTCACGCGGGAACATGTCGAGGTAGAACAAGCCCAGCGGCTCGCCCGTGCGCGCATCAGTCACGGTGTAGAGCTGCAAATCGCCGATCCACTTGTAGGGCGGCTCGACGCGCTCGAACTTCAGTCCGAAGATGCCCTGGTAAATGGTGAACAGGCCGTCGAGCACATGTTGGTACGGGAAGTAGACGCGCAATTGCTCGGCGTCCACGTTGTACTTCTCCTTCTTCAACTGGTTGCTGTAGTGGCGCCAGTCCCAGACGTTGATGACCGCGTTCGTGTCGCCGGTTTCCCCGACCTTGAGCTGGCGAAACACTTCCAACTCGCCGCGGAACTTGGGCTGCAAGCCCGCCTTCAGATCCTCCAAAAAGTGGATGGCGGTGTCGGCGTTCTTCACCATCTTGACCTCGGTCTGGTAATCCGCCCACGTCTGGTAGCCGAGCTTCCGGGCGATGTCATCGCGCAACACGAGAATCTTTTCGAGCAACGGCACATTCTCTTCCTTCGCCAGATTGCTTTGCTCGATGTACAGCCGTTTCCGGGTGTCCTCGCGCGTGGCATTGTCCATCACGGTGATGTAATGCCAGGTGATGTTCGCCATCACGGTGTATTCATCGTCGCCGGTCTTGATTTGCTTCAGGAAATCTTCCGGCACCCCGTCGAGTTCCGCCTTCGTGAACTTGATCGCCTTTTGCGCTTTCGTGATATTGGTTTCGAAATCGGTCATCAATCGCGACAACTCCTTGCGCATGCGCTCGACGTCATCGCGGTCGGCTTTCGGCAATGCCAGCCCGGCCCGGCGGTAATCGCGCATGGTTTCGAAAAGAAGCTTGGCGTCCTCGCCCTCCAGCTTCGGCTGGGTATCGGCGTACGCCTTGACGGCGCGATAGACATCCTCTCGATAATCGAGGCCTACCACCCACTCTTGGAGTTCTTTCAAGGAGTCCGTCGCGGCGTCGCGGAGGGCGGCGTCCGGGCTGGTTTCTTTAATGAGCGAGAGCCGGTTGTCCACGAGGTCGATTTGAAAATCGATATCATCAAGCGCCCGCACCGTGTTGGTGAACGTGACGGCGCCCGCGTCGAGTTTGCCGATGCGGTCCAGGGCGGCGTTGCCGGAAGCAATGACGTCCTTCACGGATGCCTGGACTTCGTTCGTTGTCGTCTCGAAGGGCGGGACAGTGATGATGCTGTTGAACCGGGCCGCTCGCTTTTGAAACGCCTGGAGTGGATCCGCAGGGGCAGCGGGTTGGTGATTCATGCTGGAACATGCGGCCAGCAGGCCTGTGAGAAGCGCGACCGGGGCGACTTTCGAAAACATGGAACCCAAACTACTGCCAAACTCATGGCAGTCAAGTCGATTTGCGGCTCAGACATTGCCGGGGAGCGCACGTACACAATAAATCCCTCGACAGTCAACAGACGATTCCCCGCGTGTGTGCATTGGCGCGTGACCCGGGGCAAAGACTAGGGAGTCTTGGGCGCGCTCGTGGACGGCGCGGGGGCAGTTGCCGGCGGTGGCGCCTGTTGCGGGCTTGCCGGGGCTGGCGTCGCGGCTGATGGAGTTGTCGGCCCGGTTTGTGGTGCGACCGGTGCAGACGGCTGGGAAGCAAGCGGGAACGCGGGCGCCTCGGTCGTTGGGCCTGCGGGCGCGGCAGGCATTGTTGCCAGCGTGCGGCGCATCAAGGAGCCACGGGCAGTCGTCCGGTGCGAATGCAGCACCGCCAAAATGAGCGTGGTGGCCAGCAGCAGACCGGCGCACCAGATCGTCATGCGCACCAACGCGGTGGTCGTGCCCGCGCCAAACACCGTTTCGGTCATGCCGCCGCCGAATGCCGCGCCGACGCCCTGCTCCGAGGATTTTTGCATTAGCACCAGCAAAATCACAAACACCGCGACCACGACGTGGACCGCTGTCAAAAGTCCGATCAGAATGCTCATCTCAATTACCTCAATTTCTTCCGTGCGATTGCTTCCCTACAACGCCGCCTTCACAATGCCCGCAAACCCTTTGGCTTCCAGACTCGCGCCACCGACCAGGGCGCCATCAATGTCGGGCTGGCCCAGCAACTCCTTCGCGTTGGCCGGTTTCACGCTGCCGCCGTACTGAAGGCGGACCTTGTCGGCTACCGTCGAATCAAACATCGCCGCGAGCAACTCGCGGATGAACGCGTGCACTTCCTGCGCCTGGGCGGGCGTGGCAGTCTTGCCGGTTCCGATGGCCCACACAGGCTCGTAGGCGATGACCGTGTCGAGCATAGCATCTTTGGTGAAACCTGCAAGCGCGCCCGCTATATGGTCGCGCACAACAATTTCCGTATGCCCGGCCTCACGTTGAGCGAGGGTTTCGCCGACGCAGACGATGGGGCGGATGCCGTTGGCCAAGGCGGCTTTGGCGCGTTTATTGACGCCCTCGTTGGTTTCGCCGAAGTACTGACGCCGCTCGCTGTGGCCGACTATGGCGTACTGGACGCCGGACTCCTTCAACATCGGACCCGCAATCTCGCCCGTAAACGCGCCCTCTTTTTCCCAGTGGACATTCTGCGCGCCGAGCTTGATGCTCTCGCCCTGAAGCATGGTCGCCACAACATACAGAGCCGTAAATGGCGGACAGACAACGACTTCGACATCTTTGTCCTTCACGCCAACAAGCTCCTTCTTCAACTCGGAAACCAGCGCCAGCGCGTCAGCCGCCGTTTTGTACATCTTCCAGTTGCCAGCGATGATGGGTTTGCGATTCGGGTTCATGTTCACTTGTCGCTGAGCGCAGCGACGCCCGGCAACTCCCTTCCTTCCAAGAACTCGAGCGACGCGCCGCCGCCCGTGCTGACGAAAGTGACCTGCTTGTCGACGCCGGCCTTCTTCACCGCTTTCGCGCTATCGCCACCGCCAATGATCGAGATCGCGCCCTTGTTGGCGGCAACGGCCTTGGCCACCTCGAACGTGCCCTTCGAGTATTCCGGGACCTCGAAAATGCCCATCGGTCCGTTCCACACGACGGTCTTTGCCGCGGCGATCTCTTTGTTATATCGCGCAATCGTTTGCGGGCCGATATCCACACCGCACCAACCGTCTTCGATGCTGGGACCGTCGGTGATGCGGGTCGTCGCACCGGCTTCGGGCTTGGTTGCTTGCAGATGGTCGCTGGGCAGTAGAAACTTCTTTCCTTTGGCCTTTTCCAGCAACGACTTGGCCAGATCGAGCTTGTCGTTCTCCACGAGGGACTTCCCCACCCCAAATCCTTGGGTTTTCAGAAATGTGTACGCCATCGCACCGCCGATGAGTATGGCGTCAGCTTGGGTGAGAAGATTCTCGATGACGGCAATCTTGTCGGAAACCTTGGCTCCGCCGAGGATGCAAACAAAGGGCCTCGCTGGGGAACTGAGTGCCCCACCCAAATACTTCAATTCTTTTTCCATCAGGAAGCCGGCGGCGCATTTGCCGCCGCGTTTCTTGATGATCTGCGCCGCGCCTTCGGTCGACGCATGGGCACGATGGGCCGTGCCGAAGGCGTCATTGACGTAGATGTCAGCATTCTTGGCAAGCTTCGCCGCGAATGCGGGATCGTTCTTCTCTTCCTCGGCGTAGAAACGGAGGTTTTCGAGCAACACAACGTCTCCGGGCTGCAGGATGCCGATGGTTTGGTCAACCTTTTCACCAATGCAATCATCAACGAATGCGACGGGTCGGCCAAGGATCTCCGCGAGGCGCGCAGCGACGGGCCGCAGGCTCTGTTTCGGGTCGCGTTTGCCCTTGGGACGGCCCAGATGGGAGCACAGGATGATTTTCGCGCCGCCCTTGACCAGATAATCGAGGGTCGGCACGGTGGCTTTGATGCGTTTGTCGTCGGTGATCGCGCCAGCCGCATCGAGCGGGACGTTGTAATCCACGCGCACCAGCACGCGCTGGTTGCGAAAGTCCTTCAAATCGGCAATAGAAAGTTTCGACATTATTTTCGAGTCTCCGTAGAACGAACTCTCACGGGGCACAAGCAGAGTAACGGATCACAGCGGCGAGTCAAACCGAAAAGGACAGCCATCTTTGCGGCGTTTGGCCCGCGCGCTATCGCCGAAACCCTTCGTTCAGGACAGAATCTTTGCCTTCTTGAGCAGGGAGCGGATGCGGTCGTCGAGGGCCTTTTGGTCGGTGGCGAAGGAGTAGAGCGCGCTGAGGTTCATGAGCGCGTCCAGCCCGACCTTGCCGGAGGCGAGGCGGTCTTTCCATGTCGCATACACGGGAATTTTTCCATCTTTCAACGCGGTCTGGATATCGGCAGCGGACCACCGCGGCAGGAAATCGCCGAAACCCGCTTTCTCGAAGTGAGTTTGGAGATCGTCGGGCTTGAGGGCATCCAGGTTTTTCCGCAGCAGGTCTTCGACCGCGTCCTTGAACTTCGGCGGGACGGTCCAAAGCGTCTCGCCATCGAATTGGGCAAACGTCACGCCGGGCGCGAGCGGGACTTGCGGATCGTTGGCGACCTGCGACGTAACTTTTGGCTTTGGATTGGCGCGGTATTCCGCCGCGGCCTTGGTCGGCATGGTGAACACATCCACGCCGGCGAGGTCGCCAATTTGGGGTCCGGAGCGGATGCTGGCGGCGATGAGTTTCGTTTTCGTGCGGCCCGACTTGCGCAACTCGAGCAAGGCGCGTTGCGTGGCCAGCGTGGCTTTCTCACCGACATTGCGGCCATCACCCAGTTTGTTGTCGGCCACGACGGAGTTCAGGCGTCCGAGGAACACGTTCACGTAATCGGGCTTGGTCAGCAACGCCGCGACGTAGTTATGCCGGGCGGAGAACCCGAGTGTGAAATTGAGCGGGATGCCGGCCGCTGCGAGTTTGCGCGCGCTCAGATAACCGGCGGGCGTGAGCGGCACTTTCACGTAAAACCGTTCAGGGCAAATCGCAAAGTAGCGTTTGCCGTAGGCGACCGTGCGCTCGACATCGCCGGCGAGGTCGGTGTGCAATTCGACGCTGACGTTGGCGTCGAATCGGTCGACGAGTCGCAGGCCGTGATGAGCGTTGAGGATAAACGCGATTTCGAGGATGAGGTCCTGTTCGCCGATTTTGGGCGCGGCCTCGAGGACGACGCGGGCGGCTTTCGCGACGAGATCGTCGTAAATGCCCTTTTGGATTTCCTTGTTGAGCAGGGTGTTGTTGGTCGTCAACGCATCGAACGACGAGTTCCATAGTTTGCCGGCCTCGTCGATGTCGCCGGTGTCGAGCCACAATCGGGTGCCGGCGTCGTGGACCTTGCGCCATTCCGGATCGTCTTTGACCGCCACGGCCGCTTTGCCGAACTGGTGGGCAAACCCTTCGCGGGCGAATGCGTGAACGCTGGATTCCAAAGTCGTCATAACCAATGCCTCCGTGAAATTGAGAACGTAATGTTATATGACCTTCGAGAACGCCACCTCATATTTGTCGCCGGGATTTGCCCGCGCGTCAAGCTGCGAGCTGGTCGAGATCAGGCACAACGTCTTCGGGCGACTCCTAAAGTCCCGGCCCACGCTGGCCGTCACGCTCAGCGATCTGATGGCCAAACGCCGCATGAAAACCGAGGACATCCTCTCCCGATGAATCTGCTGAGGGAAGCGCGCCAAGCTGCCAGAGATCGTTGCCGACGGAGATGAGGGAGTACTTTTTCTGAAGTGTATTGATAAGCTGTGTGGAGGGGTTGAAAACGAAGACATCGTCAAAGCCACTGGCAACTTGCGGTGTGTGAAATGGGCGCGCCTCAGGTGGAATGCTGTAGCAGGACATGTAGCAGGAAGGCTCCACCTGGAGGCGAACGTGCGGCGCCAGCCGATGCGCGAGGGGCATAAGACGGATCAACCACATGTCGCTGATAACAAGCGGCTGCTTGCTTTGATTGATGATCATGGCCGAGTGCGGGTCGTCCTTCAGCCAGGCAGAACCCGTATTCCACCATATCTCCGCACGCGAGTGGGCAACGCCGGAAAGCACACCCGCACCAAACACCAGCATCGAGACCGCCGTGAAGAACCGAATCTTGCGGGGCACCTCGATCTCCGCCAGTTTGGCAGCCAACATATGCGCGACGGCGAGATGGACCCCGATGTAGACTGGTGTCAGAAACCGAGCTGACGATGAGAGCCTGCCGCCGCCGCGCAAGAAATCGTGCACGACCAGCGGCAGAACCGCGGCACCAATCAACATGGCAACAAACAGTGACGCCTTCCGCGAGCCGTGCCGCAGCAAGAACCATAACGAATAACATACCAACCACACAGAAGCAATCGTTGGTACAGTCATCAAGAGCTGTTGGCGAGCCGGGGTATTGACATCATACCCAGGGTCCAAAAACGCTACCGTCAAGCAGCCAGCCCAGCGCTTCAACAGTCCCCATCCTTCGGGGCCACGCGCCCATCCCGTCGTAGTTTCTACCACGCCGTAGTTTTGCAATAGCATCGCCACCCATGGCGCAAAGGCCAAGAGAGCCGAGGCAACCGCCGCGCTGAAGATAAGAGTACACCCGGATGGACGGAATCGGTCGGCAATCAGCACGTAGAACATATGCGCTGCAACAACGAAAACGAAGAACAGGTGTGTGTACAACCCAAGAACCAGCAGTACGGTATAGATCGTCCAGCGCGTGGCCTTCCGCTCCAGCGGAGCATCTGGCGTCACTTCGAGAACACGCAGCAAGGCGACACTGGAAATGACCGTAAGACACCCCCACAAGCTGTACGGTCGCGCTTCCTGGGCGAAGACAACCTGAAAAGGCGAGATGGCAACAAGCCCGACGGCGAGCCAGGCGACCCGCCGCGATTCAAACAGGGATCGTGCCAGCCAATATATGCCTCCAATGGTCAACAGGCTGAACAGTGCCGAGAGGCAACGCACGCAAGCGATGGAACCACCAAACAACCGAATCCAGTAATATAACAAAATGTAATACAACGGTGGGTGCTGCAAATCTTCCTGCCTCAGGGAGTGGATCACATCGATAACGGATCGCTCGTCGCTGACGCGCTGGTATTTCAATAGCTCATCCGGCGAAATCACGGTCTTGTAATTGACCTCTCGCAGGATTTCAGCCTCAGTGAAGCCGGCCACTTGGAACAACGTAATGCTTTCGTCAACCCAGAAGTACTGATGGTTGAGCCGATAAAAACGGAAGAACACCCCCAGCACCAATGCAACCAGCGCGAGCAGGCATACAGCCTTTGCGCGCAAGGGCCCATCCCCAACGCGAGTTTCCGTCTCACGTCTCATAAGTTTGGAGGTTCTGGAGACCCACAAGCCTGAAACGGCAACGCCATGCGCAACGGCGCAACCCATTTCCGGTCCTTATCTTCAGCGCCTATGTGCACACTTCCGTCCTGTTATTCATTAATCCGTGCGAGCATTTGGGGCCATGGTGGTTTGTCCCGGGAGATAATGAGCCTGTCATCTTTTGCCAATGGTCGCCGTGTTCCAGAACGTCGCCTCACTTGGCCGTCAGATTATCAAGGAGAGACCGCTACGGCAAGGCTCGCGCGACCGCCGCCGATTTCTCGCAATCGGCGCTTGCATCGGAATCGGTTGGTGCGAGTGCATCGCGTCGCTCCGCCAAACACGGCAAGCAACGGGGCGGCATCCAGCGTCAGCAAGTGAAGTTGTCGCGGCGAATCCGGCGCTACCACACGCCGGTGCGGAGATATTCGTCGATGGCGGCGGCTTTGCGGCCGGCGCCCATGGCCAGAATCGTAGGGCTTGATTCCCACCGTAAAACAGGGCAGCCTTTGTGGGAGCCTGGATTTGCGTTATGACGGTTTCATACAAGAATAGACTCCGCGACACCGCGGCGTTCTGGCTCTATCACTGCTCGCACAGTCCGGTGCTTATCGGCGCTCTAGTGATCTTCTACGTCGCATTAAACTACAACATTATCTTTCCTGCCATGCCAGCCGTGCCGAAAGGTGGCACCAACTTAGTCGCGTGGCTCCTCACGCTCATGATCGTGGAGACATTGCTCGTTGTACTTGCGGTCGGTGGCTTTGCGCTTATCGCCGTCTTGACTTTTGTTTCTCCGAAGAACAAGACGGTTCTGGGTCAACGCACCATCACGTTGGGTACAGAGGGCTTCGTTTCCGAGTCACAGTACTCGCGATCCGAGGTCAAGTGGATTGCCGTGCAGAAGCTCGCGCGTACGCGTCGCCATCTCTTTCTGTATATCTCACAACATTCCGGGTTCGTCATTCCACGACGGGCGTTCCAAGGTGGGCAGCAGTGGGACGAGTTTTATGAGCGTTGCCGGGAGAGGATTAAGGGCGTTGCCTAATCATTCGTTTCAGCCAACCCTCCCCGTTGCCCAGTTCACAGTAGCTTGGCTCGGTCATAGGCTAGACGAGCTACCGGCCTCTTCGTGCTCGACAGATCACCACACGCCGGTGCGGAGATACTCATCGATGGCGGCGGCGGCCTTGCGGCCGGCGCCCATGGCCAGAATCACCGTCGCGGCGCCGGTGACAATGTCGCCCGCGCCGAACACGCCCGCCTTTGAGGTCTTGAGTGTTTCGGGATTGGCTTCGATGTAGCCGCCCTTGCGGGTCTTGAGGTCGGGCGTGGTGGATTGCACGAGCGGATTGCTGCTGGTGCCGACCGCGATGATCGCCACGTCCAGCGGCAACTCGTACTCCGAACCTTCGATCGGCACGGGACGACGACGGCCGGACTCGTCGGCGGGGCCAAGCTCCATCTTGATGCACCGCGCGGCGCGCAACCAGCCCTTGTCGGTGCCGAGGAACTCGATGGGATTATTCAGCAGCAGAAACTGGATGCCTTCTTCCTTCGCGTGCTTGACCTCCTCGGCCCGGGCCGGCATTTCGGCCTCGGACCGGCGATAAATGACGTAGGCGTTCTTCGCGCCGAGCCGCAACGCGCTGCGGATGGCGTCCATCGCCGTGTTGCCGCCGCCGACCACGGCCACGTTCCGGCCGCGGCAATCGTAAATCGGCTCGTCGTACTCGGGGAACTTGTAGGCCTTCATCAGGTTGACGCGGGTGAGAAATTCATTTGCCGAATAGACGCCACACAGGTCTTCGCCGGGGATGCCAAGGAATTGCGGCAGTCCCGCGCCCGTGGCGACGAGCACCGCGTGGTAGCCTTCTTCGCCAAACAATTCGTCCACCGTGACCGTCTTGCCGACGACGACATTCTTCTGAAACTCGACGCCCATCCGCTGCATGTTCCCGACTTCCTGTCGCACGATCTCTTTCGGAAGCCGAAACTCGGGAATGCCGTAGATCAGCACGCCGCCGATCTCGTGCAGCGCCTCGAATACGGTGACCTGATGCCCCTTCTGGATCAGATCGCCCGCCGCACTCAAGCCCGCCGGGCCGCTGCCGACAATGGCGACCTTCTTACCCGTGGGCGGCGCAATAGCCGGCAACCCGATCTTGCCGCTCTCGCGTTCGTAATCCGCCACGAACCTCTCGAGATACCCGATGCCCACCGCCCCGAACTTCTTGTTCATGATGCAGGTGCCTTCGCACTGGTCTTCCTGTGGACAGACCCGGCCGGTGACGGCGGGCAAAATGTTGTCCTCGCGAATCTTGGCGGCCGCCGCGAGATAATCGCCCGTAAGCACCAGCGCGATGAAATCCTTCACCTTCACGCCGACGGGACAGCCGTCAATGCACTTCGGGTGGGCGCATTCGAGGCAGCGCATCGCCTCCTGCGTGGCCAGATGAAAATTGAGGCCCAGGTTGACCTCGGTAAAATTCTGCCGTCGATGCTCCGGTTCCTGCTCGGGCATTTTCTGCCGGGGAATCGCGGTGCGTTCCTTGGGTTTCAGGGGATTGGCCATAACAGACTCAACGGGGCGCGATATCCTCGAGTTTGCATCGGTGGTGGGCCGGGTCCAGGCCGGCTTTCGGGTCGGAGACAAATCGTTCCAGCGCCTGGCGCTCGGCGTCGCGGTACATGGCGTTGCGTTTGGACAAGCCGGCGAAGTCCACCTCGTGCGCGTCGAATTCCGGGCCGTCCACGCAGGCGAACTGGCTGCGGCCCGCCACCTGGACGCGACAACCGCCGCACATGCCGGTGCCGTCCACCATGATCGGGTTGAGGCTGACGAGCGTCTTGATGGCGTGGGGACGCGTCGTCTCGGCGACCGCGCGCATCATCGGGATCGGGCCGATGGCCAGCACCAGATCGATCTTCCTCGTGCCCGCGATCAACGCCTTCAGCTTGTCCGTGACCAACCCCTTCTCGCCGTAACTGCCGTCGTCCGTGGTCACGAACACCTCGTCGCTGATGGCGCGGGCTTCGTCTTCGAGGATGAGAAGGCCTTTGGTGCGGGCGCCGAGGATGGTGATGACGTGGTTGCCAGTTTGCCGAAGCGCCTTGGCGGTCGGATAGGCGATCGCCGTCCCCACGCCGCCGCCGATCACCACCACCGTCCCGAACAACCGGATCTCTGACGGCTTACCGAGCGGCCCGACCACATCGGGGATGATATCGTCCCCGTCCAATTGGTTCAACAGCTTGGTCGTCTTGCCAATGCCCTGGACGATGAGCGTGATCGTGCCTTCCTTCGGATCGGACTCGGCGATGGTCAACGGGATGCGTTCGCCGTGCTCGTGAATCCGAACGATCACGAACTGGCCGGGCTGTTGTTTTCGCGCGACACGCGGGGCCACGACACGGAACAACTTGACGTCCGGTGCCAGGAAACGCGCTTCCGCGATGCGAAATCCGTCGGTTGCCATGATTGAAATCAAGCATTTGTAATGCCGCGGCGGCTTGCCGGCAAGCGCAGATGTTCGCGGGTAGTGTCCCAACCAAGTGCCGGGGCCATTGACGCGACTGGCACAGGTAGGAAGGACCCCAAATGTCTGCCCTCTCGGCAAGAAGCAATCGCACACATTCCGGAAAACGCGATCCGGGTCGCTTTCCCTTTTGCCAGCTGAGCGAATTCTCTCCACTTGACCATGCGAGTGTGGTAGTTTTCACGCAAGCGAGTAGTTTCAGCGCCAAATCTCATTTGGAGGTCGGTATGCTCGACGAGAGACTCGTCCGGAAGATTAATCTCGGCAGCTGCTTTGCCTTAGTGGGTTCTGGTCCTTCGTGTGAGGTCGGATACCCTTCGTGGCGAAAGCTCGCCGAGAAGGCCCATCAACACCTTTCAGCCGCCGGCAAGATTAAGGACGCGGTTTCATACCGGCGATACCTTGAGAAGAAGCAATTCCCCGAGTTGTTTCGGCAAGTTGAGCTTGATGCCGGAGGCCGGGCAGAGTTAGTCGGCATCGTCAAACAGTACCTCGTTCCCGAAGCAGGAAAGAGTTCTCAGATATATGATTGTCTAGTGAAGTGGCCCTTTCGCTGTTATCTCACGACTAATTTCGATAATGAACTGTCTGAGAGACTGAAGGCAACCGGGCGCTACTTCCAGACTCTGCGGAACAGGAAGGAAGATTTCTTTGCGGTGCGCGAGGGCGTGAGGGATGTCATTTTCAAACTTCATTCCGATTTGGATCACCCGGACGAAGCCGTTTTGACCTCGCTGGACTATCAGCGATTGTCCGTCGCCCCGGAGGGCGATTACTTTCGGGCAAAGCTTCGTCAGATCATGGAAGTGTTTGATGTCTGCATCATCGGCCACAGCCTGACCGATTGTGATTTGAGCCTCGTGCTCCAGACTGCGAAACAGACGGCCAGCCCACAGCATCCGATTTACATGATTGCCGCTGATTTCTCGCCGGCTGAGCAGCGTGATTGTTTGGAGAAGTACAACATTGCGGTAGTGAGTTACTCCAATTCCGATGGGGAGCACCGGCAGTTACGGCGGATTCTTCTTGTTGCAGACATGTACATCGCATCCAGAAGCAAGGGGATTGCGCTACCGACGCCACCCGATCCGGAGGAAATTGAAGCGGCCACCGTTTTGCTAATCTTCAGGCGCTTGCATGACTTCCAGACACAGAATGCGGCGGATCCATCAGAATACATCGGCCCACTGATGCTGCAGGCCCTCGCGAAGGAGAAGAGGCCGGGGCTTTCGCTTGACGCGCTGCTGCAGAGCCGACCAATGAAAACCATCGTAACGCACACTGCGGGGAACACCAAGCTAGCCGAATCGGCGTTGAAAGCCTTGATGGCGAACGGATTGGTCGAAATGTCAGAGAACTTTTATTCGATAACCGAAAAGGGCGGCACGCAAGTCGAAGAGGTGCGAGCCCATCGGACTCTTGAGGAAAACCAAGCATTCGGCCAGTTCCTCGTTTCATTGAAGGGGTTGTATCCAAAACTGAACGCTGCTCAGGAGGTGGAGGCACAGCAACTCCTCAAGCAGGCGGTTGTGCGAGTTTTTCGCAGCCGGGGCATAGCAATGGCGAACGCTGTTTTTGCCGAACAATCAGCCGGCCCAGAAGAATTGGCGGAAATGTTCAAGGCCGTCTCCCTCGCCGCCTCGAAGTTTCAAGATGGCGAGCTGCGTGCGGCCTTTATGGAGGCTGCGCACGGTTTCATTGTCGACTCGTCGGACTCGCAGAAGTCGTACTTGGCATCGGTGTCGCAGGGTTTTTTTCTATATCACATGATTGGACTTGATCCCCTGTGTACGAAGGTGCGCAGGGACATGTTTAAGAACACAGTTTGGCTTTGCGACTCAAGCGTCATTCTACCGCTGATGGCCGAAGGTTCGTCAAGCCACGCCTACGCTGTCGACCTTTTCAAGAGATTGAACGCAGTAGGGGCTCGAATCTACACGACCGACAAGCTTCTCGAAGAAACTTGGCAACATCTAGACTACGCAGTGCACGCCTGTCAGAATGCCTCGTTTCAGTCGTCCAAGTTTCTAGCGGCAGCGATAGGAAAGGATCGTCAACGGCTCAATCTTTTCGTCGACGGCTTCATAAGGATGTCGGCCGAAGGAAGAATCGGCACTTGGGGTGAATACCTGAAACGAGTTTGTCCCGACGGTTGTAATCGCGCCAGATTGGACGACCAAGTAGCTCGAAAGGGGCTGCCTGTGCTCGACATCGAAGGGCTGGTTGGATTTCAGGATTCGGATAGGGACAAGATTAGCGAGTACAAGGAAAAAATCAAGACTAGGCGCGTGCTTCGCGGTACGTACAAATCCGACCATCAGGTCGAGGCAGAAGCTGAAGTGTTTCAGATTATACGGGGTTTGCGCAATCGTCACTACTTCATCCACGGCTTGGCGGAAGGTATTGATCGAACATACTTCATTTCGCTCAGCCGTGTTCTCAATATGATTCATCCTGACGTTGTGACGAGCTGGACGCCTGAGGCAGTTTACCGATACTTGACGGCATTGCCCGGTGAGGCAACCGACCCAGAACTCTTGCAGCAGTGCATGCTCAACGAGTATTTTTACGCGGGCGTTTCCTTTATTGAGAAGAGCAGGTATCAGAAATTCTTTGGGCCCTCGATAAGCGCGGCACGGACAACCTTCGAAGAGCAGAAGCAACATTATCTCAAGGAAGTTGAGGAAGCATACCGAGGCGAGTTTGACGAGGCGTTCGAAAGCACACCCGATTTAGAGAAGCCGTTTTTCGTAGCTCAGATGGACTGGCGGTTGGCAGAGGCTTCCCAGCGCCGAGAAGAGGCTGCAATAAAGCGCGCTGTGCAGGCGGAAAAGAATGTCGATCAGCTTATGGCTGAAAAGAAAATCGCTTGGAAAACCAAAGAAAAAAGACAGCAACAACAAGAGGCCGCACACCAGCGCAACCTGAAGAATCAGGACTGGATCAAGAAAAAGCTAAGGCAAGCAAAGAAAAAGCGCAGGAAGAACAGGAAGTGACACAAATATGGCCAGGTGAATTGTGCTCGACGCCGCTGACCACCGGGACTAGGGTTTTCGGCAACAGGAGGTAGTCTATGAGAAGCACCGTGTTGTGTTTGGCTCTGGCTGTCGTTGGGTGGATGGTGTGCGGGAGTTCACGCGTCGCCTTCGCTCAGGAAGGGGCGGAACATCAGGCTACCCAACACGAAGAAGGTATGGCGTCGCCGCTCCAACATCCGGCGGCGGCCAATCCGACGCCCGTCGTGCGCGTGCTCTGGCCGGGCGCCGACACGAAGTCGGAAATCCGGTGCGTCCTGGGAATCTTCCGGGCGATCCTGGTGGTGTGGGTGGTTTGCAACGTGTTGCTGGCCTCGTGGATATTCACGGATATTCGGAAGCTTGGGCAAGGGCACGGGATTTTCATCGCCTTGGCGTTGCTGGCCGGTTTTCCGGCGGCGATTTTGTACGCGGTGGTCAGGATCGGCGACAAGAAGAGCTAGAAAACGGGGTGCGGCGGGACCAGAGGCGCATTCCCATCGTGGATCGGGCCGGTTGACCGCTCGCGATGCCCGTATAGAGAGCCGAGGCGCGGCGTCTGCGTGGGCAGCTTCCGCGCCTATCGGTTGGGCTCTCGCATGTGCCACGGGTTTTTATAATCCCGGCACAGGTTTGAATGAAGCACCAGCCGTGCCGACGCCAGGCGTCCAGCGTGAGATCGGTGGTGGGGATGGCGCAGCAGGTGAGGCAGGAAGCGGCTTCGCGGGAGTAATCGGGCGGATTCAGGTACGAGAATTTTCCATCTTGCCCGAGTGGGCGAAATCTAAAACGGGTTTTTCAGTCCCTTCGGGAGCCCGCATTTTTCCGTGCTGATCTTGATTTTGTCCTGGCCCTCGAACGAGGTTGTACCGACGTCGGCGACGTTGTTGGTGGTGATCACGTTGTTGTTGGTGGTGATCAACGTGCCGATGACATTCATGACCCCGGTCACGGTCAGTACCCGAGTCTCGCCATTCTTGACGGGCGCCAGGCTGGCGATCAACTCATCCACATTGAACTCGACAACGAGATCCGGAATCCCATCATGCTTTTTCTTGTCGCAACCTTCCGTGTACACGAACGGGGCCGCCACGTCTTCAATCACGGAGTTGGTGTTATCGAGCACACCGTTCAACGTCACACTTGCGGGGATGATGTTGCTGACGTTCAATGATTCAGTCCCCACAATCGCCACTCGGATCACGCCACCTTGATGCGTGTTCACCACGACCGGGCAGAACCCCGGGGCGATGTCCACAATAACCTGCCGGGGAGCAGCGACAGTGACGCTAAACGTGCACGAAGCGGTGTTCCCCGCGCCGTCAATGGCGGTGCAGACCACCGGGGTCGTCCCCAACGGGAAGGTCGAGCCCGAGGCTGGGACGCACGTGACGGTTGCCGTGGCCGAGCAAATGTCGGTGGCCGTCGGCGTGAGGAAATTCACCACCGTGGATGTCACCGATGGCCCCACGTTGCTGATAATGTCCGACTGGCAAGTGATCACCGGCAGCGTGTTATCCACCACGATGAAGCTGGTCGTGCAGATGCTTGAGTTACCCGCCTCGTCCATCACCGTGATTGTCACCATGTTCGTCCCCAGAGTAGTCACGATTGTCCCATTGGTGGGTGACTGGGTAATGCGCAGCTCGCCCGCAGGCGTGCAATTGTCGGCTGCCACCACCGCGTTGGTGAAATCCGGCACGATGGCCTCGCAATTGTTTGTATCAGTCGAGGCGACGATCGACGTGGCGCACTGCGAGATGACGGGCGGCTGAGTGTCCGCCACCAGGAGGCACTGGGAGAACTCGGACGTATTGGAACTGCTGTCGCTGGCGGTGGCCGTAATGAATTCGCCCGCCAGGCCGGGGCTTGCAAACGCGACGCTGAATGGAGCCCCGCCACTCGTGTCCGTGGTGACATTGGTAAACCCGATGAACATCTGGCCCTGGCCAAAGCCGGACGCATCACAATCGGTGTTGGCGAAGAACTCGAGATGCGCGAGCGAGGAGCCGACGGAATTGGTGATCGATCCCTGGATCAGCACGCCGAGGTTGGAGCAGATGGCGGCGGTGAGCACGGGGAAATTCTGGAAATTATTCGGGCCCGAGGGAAAGACGCCGAAAGCGTGGTTCGCGGTGACGCCGTTGGCGCCCAGATCGATGCCCAGCACGGCGTTAGTGAAGATCGAATTCCCAAAGATCGCGTTGTCGACGGCGTTGCTGACCACGGTCACGCCGTTGCTGCCGTTGAACGCGATGGTGTTGCCCTCGCCGGCCGATGTTCCACCGATCAAATTGGTCGAGGCCTCCGCGAGCGTTCCATCGATCAGGACACCCGACTCGGCGTTGCCGAGAGCGTTCGTGCCGGTAGCGTCCGTTCCGATGAAGTTTCCCTGGACGACATTGTCATCGGCCGGGAAAAGGAGCACCTCGGGAGAGGTGACACGAGCGCCGGCGATTTTGATGCCGTTGCCCGTATTCCCGATGATGACGTTACCGGCGCCCGAGGCCGGCCCGCCGACGATGTTGGCAATCCCGGAAACAACCACTCCGTGTCCCGTGTTGCTGGAGATCGTGCTGGCGACGAGACGGTTGGTGCCGCCGTCCAGAATCAGCCCACCGGCGCCATTGGCCGACAGGGTGTCGCCGGAGAAGACGTTGTTGTTGTTCGTGGCGCCCATGGAGACGCCGAGGTTCACCCCGACGTTGAGATTGGAGACTATCGTGCTATTGACGAGGGCGTTACCGGATCCCTCGATATCGACGCCATCAGCGTTGTTGGCGACTACGGTGTTGTTGGAGAAGGTGTTGTCATCGCCATCGATCAGCACACCGGCTGCGCTGTTGGACGAGATGATGTTGCTCACGAAGCTGTTGGTGCCGCCGGTGAGGTTCACACCGTGACCGTTGTTGGTCGAGATCAGGCTGCCGGTGACGCTGTTGTTCCCGCCGAGGACCTCCACCCCGTCGCCGTTGTTCTTCGTGATCACGTTCGCGGCGCACGTGTTCGAGGAGCCAAAAAGCTGGATCGCGGTGCCGTTGAGGACGAAGACGTTGCCGGTGACGGAATTGGCGTCGCCGCATATGACACCAACGAAGTTATTACTGATCGCGTTTTCCGAAATCGTGACACCGTTCGAAACGGACACGCCGACACCGTTGAAATTTTGGACGGTCAGTCCCTGAACGGACCCGGCGGCAGAAAACGTCAACCCGGTTGCCACGGCCCCGCCGCCGATGGGGCTGCCGTCCAGCGCGATCAATAGGGTGCCCGGGCTGGCGCCCGACTCGGTGAACCCGTTGATGGCGATTGTGCTGGTGATTGGCGGCAGGTTTGTCTGGAGATCGATGGTCTTTACCGTGCCGTCGAAGGGCGGAATGGCGAAATTGATGGTGACCGGCGGGGAGCTGGTATTGCCGTCGGTGATGGCCTCACGCAAAGACCCGATGCCATTGTCGGCGTTGGTGGTCACGGTGAGGGTTGTGGCGGCGAACGCTCTGGAGCGATCAAGGCCGGGGCAGAAAAACGCCAGCACGGCGGCCAGCAGCAGGCCGCAACCGAATCGCAGAGGGGTTCTCATGGCGCTTTTTTTCGTAATACCCAGTCTTCTCCAAATCCATTCCGCAACCGAATCACTGCCACAAGATCAACCGCCACCGAAATCACGCCAGCGGAAATGGCGCAGGGTCGATCCCGACTCGGTTCATCGCGTGTTTCTCTCGAAATGCGCCACGTGGTTTCCGGCAAGTAACAAATGGCCCGGCGATTGTCAAACGAATTTGGGGTGGCCGCGAAAGGCCGGTTGATGGCCGGCGAAATTCGCGCGGGTACCATCGACCCAAATTGTCACAATGTTTGGATGTGACGCGGATTCATTCGTTCAAGGTCGAGCCCAGAAGAGCGCGGGATCGTGGATGTAGTTGACGCCCGACTTGTTTTCCGGTGCGACGTTTACATCGTCCAGTTCCACGTAGGCTTTGGGCCCCTTCGTGGATTCATAACCAAAGGAACTTTGCTGGGGGCACCGAAGTTTTACGAAATTCTTGGCCATATAGTCCAGATACTCGGCTGGGTCCTCCTTTCGCCCGTTCCAATTGGCGTCCTTGGAGAGCGCCAGAGGCTCGCCGGCGATCATGCGGGCGCGCACCTCTGGAATGGAGAGCAGGGTTCCTTGCGAGTCCGTGAAATAGGCATCGAAAGTGGGGTCCAGGTAAACCCACTTCTGCAGGTCCTTCAACCACACCGCGGTAATGACGTGGCACTCGCTGTCCTTCTTGTCCAGAGGGAGGCAGGTGACGTGTCGGGACTGGTAGCCCAAGGCGAGGCACGCCTCGTTGAGGATCGTGGCCATCATCCGGCAGTTGATGCCGCGGCCCTCTTTTTGGCAGACCTCCAGGAGGTGCAGAGCATTCCGGGGCTCGGGGGGTTCCGAGTTCCCATCGTGACGGACCCGGGTGTGAACCCAGTGCAGGAGGTTGAGCACCCGCGAAGCGTCGTCGCCATTTCCGGCGATGGATTCCAACTGCCACGTTTCGCGGAAACGCGTCAGGTCGGGATCTTGCATCGATTGGTAAGTGAAAGTCACCGAATCGTTCTGGGCGTTAGTGGCGTAGTCCGCGTGTTGGCGGAGTCTTGATAAGTAGTCAACACCCCGGACACGGACGATTTCCGACAGGACCAGAAAACCGGGGTCTTTGCGAATGGGATCGAGGTCGGTATCGGCCTTAAGATGAGAGAAATTCTTGAAGCCGCTCCCGACGGCCATTCCCAGGTAGGCGACGGCCTCTCCCGGTTTTCCCAGGAGAGACGCGCCGCACGCCAGACCGTAAAAGTATTCCGTTTGGATGTCTGGCTCCAGGGAGCCGAAATCTTGCGAAGCGACGCGCGTTTGCATGATTTGCACGGCTTCGGTGAACTTCTTTCCGCGCCACAGCGACTCGATTGTCCGCAATTCCGATTGGATGTCCGATTGGCTATTTGTCGCTAAAGTTTGGTTGTCTCCTGTGGCAGCCAAACAAGAGCTGGAAACCACGAGCGTGCCCGCCACGAGCAAAGATCGGAGTGTTGGTCTCATGGGTGTTTACAGTTTTCCGTCAGCGATCAGGTCGAGGGCGTATCTGAGGATTGTTTGCTCGTCGAAATCGTATTTCACGAAGATTGGGTAGGTCGCTTCAAAATCGAGATGGAAGACATCGGCCTTGGGGTCATCCGGGCAAAAGAATTGCCTGGAATTCGAGATGGAACCGGTCAGGCCCGATTCCGGCAGCTTGAACTCGGTCACCTCCATGAAGGCATTTGGAGACTGGGAGGATGGGACACCAACCAGTATGGCGCCCATTTCCTTGAGGTAAGCCATCGTGTGAAATGCGGCGCTGAACGTGTCCGGGTCGCAGAGAACGATAACTCTTTTGGGGGTGAAAACGGGCTTCCCGTCGAGTGCCTCCAGGTTCTTGGCAAATGAGAGGTGCTCTTCCGAGTACTCGGCGATCGCCTTTTTTCTCGCAGCTTCCGCGCCGAGGTTCTCTTCCTCGTGAAACTGATAGTCCCCCAGTTCGAACTCGGGGTCGTTCGAGTTGCGGCGCCATTCTTCCAGTGTCATGTGGTGCTTGTCTAGGAAGAGTTGGGACACGCGAGTGACAAACCGGCTCCGGGAGTGGTGGCCGTAATAGGCGTCGCCGTACATTTGGTAGAAGAACGGGAAGACCATCGGGGTCCAGCCGCCGCCGTTTCCCCGCAGGTCCACAATCAGGTTGGTCATTCCCTTCTCCTGCATTTCCCGCAACAACCGCTCCCCGGTTTCGACGAACGAAGGCATTCCTTTGATCGCCTCTTCGGGGTCCGCGGGCACTGTTTTGTTATGGCGCCGATAGTAGTCGCGGATCATCCAGTCGGGATTACCGACTTTCTCTCGGAGAGACATTTCGGCCGATTCCCGGCCCATTATGGCAGCAATCCTGAAGTAGGCGGCGCCTTGCTTCTCGAAGAACCGATAGGAGAACAAATCCTCCGAGGGTTCCAAGCCATTCCAGCGCCTCGGCTTTTCCGTCCAGTTCTGAAGGTCCCTCTTCTCCTGCTTGCGTTCGTCAGGCAGATCATTAACCGCACGCACTTCCTGCCACGGGATTGTTCGATCCACGCGCACGCCATCAGGCGATAGCAGATTGAAGGTGGCCGCCCCCTGGGGGTCGAGATCGGGGAACCGGTCGTGCAGGGACTTGTAGCTTCTCACGATTGAAGCACACTGCTTGTAATCTCCATAGATGTTCTCGGCACCGGTCTTCGCTGGGATATCTTCGAGGGGATGGCCGTTGACCGCGAGCAACCGATCGCCACGAGTTCCGGCGAGCTCGGGGACGTTCGAGCCGGAAATGAACAAACCATCCGCCGAGATCCCGAACCTGACGAGCATCCCCATCGAGGTGTCCCGGGGCTTCCCCGTGTCCGGCCCGTTGACCCGGGTGTGCCCGTCTTTCAGGCCGGATACGAAATCCTCCAGGCGCCGTGCGAACTCCTCGACCGTCAGCCCGGATGGTGGCAAACCCTTGATCAGGGCGCGCGCCTTTTCGTGAAACGCCACCATCCCACCCATGTTGATGTAGGGATCGGGATGAGAAATCTCGAGAAGTTGAACGAGCGTTGTTGCGTCCTTGACGGCTTGAGTCTGCGTCACCCGGGCGCCACCTCCTTCCTCGGCGTGCACTGTACACACGGACAGGAGGCTCGCAACCCAGATGGTCATACCGGCGGTCAATCTCATGGATGGCCTCATAACGCTAGTGCGTCGCAGCTTTCTTATCTGGCGCGGCAGGATCCGTGCGGGATTCATGGTCAGATTCCTTTCCAGTCTTGGTCCTCATCCCGTTTCTGAAGGAAATCGCACGAAAGGTTACGGGGAACGTTGGATTCGATACGCGTCATCTTGCGAGTACAACCTGAATTGCCTTGTCAAGAACGACGTCTCGGTCCGTGGCGATGTCCACTGCGCTGGGATGAACTTCCACGTCGGGGATTACGCCGACACCTACGAACTCGCGCCCGTCGGGATAGGTGTTGTGTTTCGTGCAGACTTGGGCCTTTGCTCCTCCGGGCAAATCAATCGTTAGAGGCTGGCCGGTGGACCCGCCGGTTCGTTCGCCGACGACCGTCGCCCGCTGGCTGGCCTGCAGCACCACAACAAAGTCTTCCGCGGCGCTGAATGTCTCCGGCCCGGTCAACACGACGACCGGACCGAGGAAGGGGTCTTTCCGGCTGGGCGTGATCGGATCGCCCTCCTCCTCATGCCATTGCTCCTTTTGTCCCCAAGCCCGGAAGGCTGGCAGGTACTGGCGGGTCTTCCACTGTAAATCGTTGATCGGTTTGCCGATCAGCATGCTGATGATCGCAGTACCGTTGCCCGAGTTTCCGCCGTGGTTGTGCCGGATATCCAGGATCAGACCTTTGGCCTGTTGCACCTGCGGGAAAATTTTCTCGAAGTCCTTGACCACCTGATTCGTCTGGAAGCTCGGCAGATTGACGTACGCGATGCCGTTCTCCAGTTCACGATACTCGAAGACGTTGGGCCGTGGTCTTTGGAAATAGGCAGCCCTCGTTAAGGTCACGTCGCGCTCGGTTCCGTCCAAGCCCTTGATGCGCAGGACGGCCTTGGAACCATATTCACCCCGCAGCAGCCACAGGTAAGCTCTCACATCCCGGCTTTGCGGTGTGGAAGCGCTGATATACGGGTAGATGTCTTGTCCCAGAATCTCTTCGACGGATCGCCCGTTAATATGTGTGACCTCTTCGCCGGGCTTCAAGTCCGCTTTGGCCAATTCCTCTTTGCGCTTCGAGCTGTGGATGTCCGCGACCGGCGTCGTGTGGATAATCACCGCCTGCTTGCCCGCCAACGGGCGAACTTCCAGCGGCAACCCATACCCTCCATAATCGGGATGGGCCCTGTCAGTCTGCATGTGAGTATGCCCATCATGCAGCATGGCCAGGCAGCGCCCGAGCACGCAGAAATACTCGTCCTCCGTCTCCGCCTGTTGGACCTTGGGGATATATTCCACCAACACGTTGTCCCAGTCCACTTCGGGAACGCGGTCGAAGAAGGCGAAATTGTATTTCACCTCGCTCCACAACCGGGCGAATCCCGCCAGCCGCTCGGCTTCGGGCAGCTTGCGTGGCGGGAATGGTTTGGAATTTCTGCTCCCATAAGCCACGTTGGATTTTTCCGTGGTCGCCTCGGCCCACTCGCGCTGGTTGCGCTCCTTGTCCGTGGACAGGCAGAAGTGAAGGCGGAGCGTCTGGTCCTGGAGATCCCATTTCATGATCGCCAGACACGGTGTGTCGGCCACCTGTCGGAGCCATCCCCGCTTTTTCTGGAGACAGGGTCCACCGTTGTCCATCCGATCGCCGTCGGCGTCGAGAGGACACGCCCAGATTTGATGATTCGTGGCGGCATAGAAAAGATACTCGTTCACCCAATACGGGCTGTCGGCACAGTCGAACTGGACAGCCTGTCCGACCGGCAGGGCCACTTCAACCTCTTCCCCGATCGTGTACGGTTGGCGGATCGTCACCTTCTGCTTGATTTGTTCCGAGGTGGGCACCTCGGTTTGACTGAAGGCCGTTGCGGCGCCAACGCCAGGCAACGCTGCAAGAATTGCCATGACAGCGATGGCCGGTAGCAACTGGATGAGAGTGACTGCAGCAACCCGTTTTTTCATGGTCAGCCTACCTCGCGTTATTCGTTTTGAAAGGACCTTTATCCTCAAGTCGGGACACGTTTGACCGTCACTGGTTACATACGGAAAAAGCCAAAAAGGTTACAAACCGTCCGGAACAACAGGTTATATTGGCCGGACCTGTGTCTTCACGCCCGCTTGCATCGACTGCGCCTCGGGGCGTATCCGGGCACTGCCACCGATGGAAGGCGACTTTTGCAGCCGCGAAAACGTTCGGGGTGAGAACACGCCGCGAATAGGATTGGCGGCGACAATTCAGTGGCCATGTCAGGATGCACCCGTTTTTCGGGTGATTTAGTATTGACTCCACAGACAAGCTGTACTAGCAACGGGGTTGAGGACTCGAGACCCACGCATGAATCGATGGCGAGGCTCATTTTTTTTGGTTGGCGCCCTGATCACCTTCCCGCTGCTGCCCGCGGCGAACGGTTCGCCGACTGCTTTGGAGAGCGCGACGGTCAGCGAACTCAAGAATCAGGTGAGCTATCAGGCCGCCGACGGGTCGGAACGCGCCGCCAAGGTGGAGGATGTGGTGCAGGGGCGGGACGTGGTCAAGACGGGCGGGAGTTCGATGGTTGAATTGGAATTCCCGGACGGGACGTTGACGCGCCTGGGGTCGCATAGCGCTTTTTCATTTGCTCCCGAGAGCCGCGAGGTGCAGACGCGCGGTGGTCTGAGCGTGTTTTTCATCCCGAAGGGCATGGGGGGGCTGCGCGTGGTGTCCCACGCCGTGGTGGGCGCAGTCGAAAGCTGCACGGTGGTTGTGGAGGAGATCGAGCGTCGCCAGGGTAATACGGCCGAGAATTGGACGAAGTTTCTGTTGGTGGAAGGCTCGCGGGCCCGGCTCTGGCTTCCCGACGGGAGCGGCAACGTGGCGTTGCGGGCCGGCCAGGGGATCTTTCAGCGCGAGGGCGCGAACAAGCTCAGTCCGCCCTTCGATTTCGACGTCAGGGCGCTGACGGGAAACGCCACCATCTTCACCGGATTCCATCGCCCGTGGCCGGCTTTGGACGACATCAACGCGGTCATTGAAAAGCAATTCCGGGCGTTGAAGGACGGGAGGATGGTGCATACATCCTTCTACTGGACCGGCCGCGGCACACAACAAGGGACGCTGCCCGGGCAATTCCCCGTGCCCGAGCTTCCCGGGATGCAAACGCCGCCGTACAACGACTCGGGATCGCGGGACGGTCTGCTCCTTTACGAGTTTAATAATATTTGCGGGTGCAACCAGCCGACCACGAGCGCGCACAGGTGAGGGGCTGACAAAAGGACAATCCATGGTCTCGCGGACGAGCAGCGGCGTGAAACTTTTCTGGTGTTCGGTTTTTTTCGCGGCGTCGATGGCGCGCGCGCAGGAACCGCAGTTGTTCCTGATCGACCAGCGCGAATTTGGCCAACTGGGGCCCGCACCGACCGCGCAATCACAGCCGGACGAGTCGGATTATCGGGATGAGCTCGGCCCGCTCCATCCGCTGCTGAGGTTGCGGGAGAACCCGTTTCAGGTTTATAGCGACACGTCGTACCTCTACGACTCGAATGTTCTGCTGACACTTCACAAACCGGTTGGGGACGAGGTGCTCGACCAGGTTTTCGGGGCGACGTATTCCCCGAGGATTTTTGAAGACCTGAAGACGGTGTTTTACGCCCAGCATTACATTGATCGGTACGATTCCAACAGCGCGTTCGATTTTGACGGTGACCAGGCCGGCGTGGACCTGGCGTACACGCTCGTCAAACCGCCGATTCCGTATCATCAAGAAGAGACCTCGTCGACGTGGACGTTGTACGGCGACGGGTCGTACGAGCGGCTGACCTCCACGCCGGACGACGCCCAGATTTTCCAAATGGTGGATGTGAGGATCGGCCTGCGTTGCGATTACAATGCGTTGTTGCCTGCGTGGACAGGGATTGTCAAACCGATCGCGCCGTTTTACGGGTATCAGCTTGACTGGCGGGTTTCGGACCCACGCATCCTGACCCGGGCCGACAACACGGGGTTTCTGGGGGCCAATCTGGACGTTTGGCGGAATGTGTATCTGCAGGTCCTCGGGCAGGCGCAGTGGCAGGATTATCTCGATGTAAACCGCAGCGACCTGACCGAAACGGTTTCGGCGTCGTTGATCTGGCGCATCTGTAAGTATGCATCGATGAACGCCAGCGCGCTGTTCGCCAACAACAACTCGAGCCAGAATACGTTCTCCTACAGAGTCATCAACGCCGGCCCGAACCTGACGTTGCAAATCCGCTTCTGATGCTCGCGGGCCTCACTGGGCGTGGACGATCCACCCGGCCGGAATTCGGGGGGATTGGTGCCGACCCGCTTGAAGAGCGCGTTGATCGCGACCACTTTCGCGCCGGCATCGAAGGCGCTGACACCAGCGGCCCGTGGTTTTCTCAGATGTCGAAACACTCGCCGTCACGCGCGATGTGGCATCGAACTTTGGCGCGGTTCTTCAGGAGATCGTCGCCGACGTGGGTGAGAACGATCCGCTTCGCGTCGAGTTCCGCCTGATGCGCCCGAAGTTGGGTGTAACTCAAATGCACCGGCGTCCGCTTGTCAAAATCGGTGCATTCGCTCACGAGCAGGTTGGCTCCCTGCGACATGGCGGGGATGGAATCGCACCAAGTGGTGTCCCCCGTGAGAGCCAGAATCTTGCGGCGGTGTTCGAGACGGTATCCAAGGCACGGCTCGCGGTCGATGTGCTTCATTCGATACGCGTGAATCCGCATCCCGCGAATGGAAATCGGCCGGCCGGGGCGGATGGTTTTGTAGATGACGGGGAAACGGCGGCGGCTCTTCACCACCTCCGGAAACATGCAGGCTGTCAGGACCTCGAGCCGCGCGGGACACAGCGCCGAGCCGATCACGATCAACGGCCGTTTTCGCCGCGAGCGGTACTGGTAATCTAGGAGCAACGTCGGCACGCCGCCGACGTGGTCGCCGTGGAGATGCGTGACCAGGATGAAATCGACGTCCTCGGGAGGGATCCGGGACCGGTGTAACGCGGGCAGGATACACGGGCCGCAATCCACCAGCGCCGTGGTGTTGCCAGCCTGCACGACGACGGCCGAATGAAACCGGCCAGCCGCGCCGAATGCGTCTCCAGTCCCCAATGTGATCACGCGCATGGGATGTGTCAGACAACAGTTATGCGAGTTGCCCCGCGCATGTCAACAGGCACGTTTGGACGCGCGGCGGGCGTAGCGAGTCGCCGCACTTGGATGGGATCGGATGACCCAACCGACGGTGCGGTTGTTGCGATTTGACCACGCTGACAAACTGCGGCCAAAAAATGAACCAAAGACCCGCCTGGCGGATTGCCATAAGATGTTACGAGCAAACGGATTCCACTGCGGGGTTTCTGGCGCGGCACAAGTCGTGCGTGTGTCTTGATCCATGGGTGGTTTTCTAAGGATCGCAGCGATAATCTCCGCGCTGGCTTTCACCTGTGCCGAGGGCGCGATGGTGAAGCCATCCCCAGTTGTCTCGATCCCCTTCGAATACCACGACGGCCTGCTTTGGTTGCGGGTCGCGGCGCCCGGGTCGAGCCAGCCGTTGGAGTTCTTGATCGATACCGGCGCAGCGGCAAGCGTGGTGGATCGACAGACGGCGCAACGAGTCGGTTGGCCATTGCGGGAACCGGTCTCGGTGCGAGGCGTCGACGCCCAACAGGAGGCGAATTGGACGTCAGCGGAAAAGATTTCCTTCCGCGGGGTGGAATGGTCGCACAAGTTCGTGGCGGTGGACCTGCGAAAACTGAGCCGGGCCTGCGATCGGCCGGTGGATGGACTGCTGGGCGCGGATTTTTTCCGGGGACGGGTGGCGCAATTTGATTACGCGGGGCAGGTCCTGCGCCTGTTGCCGTCCGGGTCGGCTGTCGACGGCGCGGTGGTATTGCCGCTGCGATTGGGTCGCGGTGCGTTTTGTGTTCCCCTTCGTGTGAACGGAGGCCGCGCCAAATGGGTGCGGCTGGACACCGGCTGCGCCAAGCCGTTGCATTGGGTGACGAAAGACATCCGGCGCGAGACAAGCACGCCGCAGGTGTGCATCGGTCTGGCGGACGTGCAGGTGCCGTTTGCGACGGCAAGCGTCCAAATCGGCAGGGAACGCATCGACTCCATCGAGGTTGGCCTGCACAAACACGAGATTTTCCAGGGTGAGGCCGGCCTTCTGGGCAACGGCCTGCTCTCCCGGTACATCGTGACGCTTGATGCCAAGGCCGGCCGTGTGATGTTCTCGGAGCAGACAACGAAGAACTGAGCGGAGCCCGCGAGTGGCGATTCCGAATTCCACGCGGGATTTCAGATGGCCGTGTCCATGATCTCGCCCGGAATCTTTTCCCCGGCGGCGATGGATTTTCCGCCGGCCAACCCCAGGATCAGTGTGACCAGGCTCGTGGCAGCGAACAAGCCGACACACGCCGGCCAGCCGCCGTTCAGCCAGAACCACGCGGGCAGGGCCGTGCCCACGCTGCCGCCGATGTAATAGAAAGTCACGTACAAGCCCGCAGCGGAAGACCGGGCGCGGTCGGCCACCTGGCCGGTCAGCACCGTGGCCGACGCTTGTGAGACAAAGACACCGGAGGAAAACACCGCCAGCCCGGCGATGACCGCCGCCAGCGAGTGAACCAACGTCAACAACAGCCCGCCCAGGCTCATGCCCGCTGCCAGCAGCACGGTGCGGCGAAACCCGTGGCGGTCCTGGAATCGTCCCGCCAACGGTGTGACAATGCAGCCGAACAGGTAGACGAAAAAGACGCTGCCCAGCCCGGCGCTGGTCAACAGGAACGGAGGGCGGGCGAGAAGAAAATTCGCATACGTGAACACGCCCACCAGCGAAAACAGGACAGCGAAGCCCATGGCGCAAATCATCAGCAGCCGCGGGTTTCGCAAATGTTCCCAGGTGTCGGTGAGGGACTTGAATACATGCGGGGCGGGCACGAAATGCGTGGCCAGCGGGAGCCACCGCCGCACGGCCAGCGCGCCCAGCAGATCCAGGACGCCGAGCACGAGAAACGCCGCATGCCAGTTCCCGTGCGCGGCGATGATGCCGGTGAGAAACCGTCCCAGAAACCCGCCGAAGACCGTTCCGGCGATATAGGCGGACATCACGGCGCCGGTGCGGCCGGCGAACTCTTCATTGATGTAGGCGATGATCACGGCGATGACGCCGGGGATGAACAACCCTTGCAGGAAGCGCCAGAAAATGAGCGCGGGCAGGGTTTGCGCGGTGGCCGCCAACAGCGTTGGCACGGCCATCGCGAAGAGCGCGGGCACAATGACTTTTTTCCGCCCGATGCTTTCCGCGAGCAGGCCCACGACCGGGGCCATGATGGCGACCGCCAGCGTGACGGCGCCCACGGTCAAACTGACCTGCACCTCGGTCGCATGAAAGAGGTTCTGAAAAAACGGCAGCAGCGGCTGTGTGCAATAGACATTCAGAAACGTGCAGGCGCCCGCGATCATCGCGGCAAAGATGGCAAACTCGAAGGGCGTTTCCGCCCGCGCCGCCGGATCTGTGGCCGAATTCATGAGCGGACAGCATAGGCGCGAACCGGTCGGAAGGGAAAATCAAAACGGCCCGTGGAAGTGTGATTCTCCCAAGTGTCATCGTTGCTGGGGGACGTCGCCAAGGAGCCAACATTGGCTTCCGTCGCTACTTGAAGCTGATGGTGTACGGGCGGCCGTTCACTACGTAAGCCGATTGCAATTCGAAACCGTCATCGGTATCGGTGTAGACAAACGCCTGACCGGAGGCGGGGTCGGGAACCGTGGCGAGCGCCTCCGGTCCGTTCTGCGCGACCGCCAAGCCGGCCACCATCATCTGCTGCTCGATCTCAGCGCCCTGCACTCTGTCCATGACTCTGGCGATGCCCGCCTCGAACATCTTCGCAAATGGGTCGGATGCCACGAGGTCAGCGCAGTGCTGTTGCCACGTTTCATATTCATCTTCCGTCGAAGACTGCAACATTCCCGCCAGTTGCCGCTCGGAATCGGCGACCTGGGCCAGCATGGCCAGGGCGCTGGCCTGATCTACAGTCGGCACGTTCCCCTCATTCGGTTCGTTTAGCTTGGCGAGTTCCTCCGGCACTTTGTCCGGGGGCAGCGATGCCAGTTTCGCGGCCAAACGGTCGTTCATGTCAGCCTCCACATTCATCACATCACTCGGAGCGTCCTGGTAAGCCGGATCGCCCAGGGCGGCGGCCAATCGCTGGCCGTCCGTCCCCTGAAACAACCCGAGATTCTGCGAGACATACGACGACGTCATGTGATGCAGAGCGACGTCCACCAGGTAGCCAATAAGCGCGCTGTGCGAGATCTGCTGGCCGAGTTGCAGGACCGACACGGCATCGTCGGTGGCGCCCGTCACGTCGTCCGACCGACAATGCGCGGCGTTCCAGACCGCCGCGCGGGCGATGTTTTTTGAAGCGTTCAGATAGGGCAACTGGGTTTCGAAGTTGATCGGGTCAACACCCCAATCACAATTCGTCACCACCGTGGCTTGGTGCATCAGGTCACAAATCGGGCGGATCAGCTCGCAAAGTTCCGCTTCCGCCGACGCATCGGCGTTCGTCTGCCAATCACGGAGGATGTCCTTTTGTTCCGGCGACAATTGATTGAACAAGTCGAATGCGCGCCGGTAGATTGCCGCCGCGTTCGTCGGAGCCAGGTTGTCGGCCGGGGCTGCCGTCGCCACATTCGTTGAAGCTCGATCCGACAGGGAACCTTCCTCTGGTTCAGGCGCGGGCGCGACAGGCTTCACGATTTCGACCATCGCGAGTCGTTGATCCCGGGGCGACGATTCCCGGCGGAACGCAAACCAAGCGAAGATCGCCAAGAGGCACAGGACAGCGACTCCACCCAAGACATATCGACTTATCCTGTCTGAAGACGCATTCATCCGAGGCCCGCGGCTGTTCGACCAGGTTCGCCGAGTCACTCGCGCTTCATCTTCTCGACCGCGCATTCGGCTGATCGGAGAACCTTTGCGTCGTGGCACACGTTCGGCCACCAGCAATAATTACACTCGGTAGAATGCCGGATGCGAGAAAAGGTTCATCCGTTCAGGGAAGAAGGTGGAGACTTGGCAATGGCCAGTTCGTCAACGGGCGAGGTGCTGAGCCTCTATCCTCACAACGCGAAGTCGTCAACGCCTTGTTGGCCGGCTGGGCCGATGGCATTTGCCAGATACAGCTCTTCCATCAGTTCCTCGTAAACATGCGTGCGGAACGGCTCGCAGCACGTGAACACATCGAACGTGACGTCGTTGGCGTGGTTGCCCTCCACCATGACCCGGGCGTTCTTTTGATGGTGGGGACAACGCATCTGCAGTGCCTTGGTCTGGCACCGGTGCCTGATCTCCTCGATTACCTGTTCCGGATTCCTTTCCAAGCGCGCTCTCTTGCTTCGCCACTCCACGTTCTGAATTCCTCCAGCATGGCCGGACAGGAGCCCCGGAGAGACAGCGGATTGCACAAGATGGGCAAACGGCAAAACAGGCGATTTCGCAATTGCCATCGAACAACAGCCGTCAACTCGCTTGACAGCCCGTGCAACGGGCTATTTCGTAACAAATCGGCAATCGGGAATCAAGGACAGAATCGAAGCGAGAACGATCTCGGACAGGCAGCCGATGAAGCGGGCGCCGTCCATTTCCCGCCGATCAGAACCGGCACTTCACTCTGTTCCAGAACCGGGCCGCTCATGGTCTCGGTCGTTCTCGCCAACTGGCTCAATGCGTAACGCTATTTTCTTGCCAGAATCGCTGACAACACGCGTTCCGCCGTAAACGGTGCTTTCTTCATGCGAACACCGCACGCGTCGTAGATCGCGTTCGCGACAGCGGGCAGCGGGCCGTTGATGCCGATCTCGGCGATGCTTTTCGCGCCGAACGGACCGGTTGGTTCGTAGGTTTCGACGAGAATCGTGCGGATCTTCGGCGCGTCCACGGTTGTGAACAGCCGATAATCGAAAAAGCTCGGGTTGAGCATCCGTCCACGCTCGTCAAACATCATCTGCTCGCACAACGCGTAGCTCAGGCCGTTCATCGCCGCGCCTTCCATCTGGCCTTCGGCGAGTTTCGGATTGATGGCCACGCCGCAATCGACCGCGGCGACGTAATCAACCACGCGCACCTGGCCGGTTTCGGTGTCGACTTCGACTTCCGCGAAATGCGCGGCAAACGGTGGTGGCGAGACGTACGAAATGTGCGACGCTTCGCCGTCGATCTGGAATTGATTCTGGCCATAGAGCGAACGCTGGATGATGTTCGGGTACGGCACTTCCTTGCCGTACCTGCTGACGACCTTTGCGTTCTCGCAACGCAGGTTCGCGACGTCGTCCTTCAGCATCTCGGCGGCGACCTTCAGGATCTTTTCCCGGCACGCTTCCGCGGCTTTCTTCACCGCACCACCCGAGACGTACGTCGTGCTCGACGCGTACGCGCCCTTGTCGAACGGCGTCATGTCGGTGTCGGACGAATATGTGAGAATCTTGTCAACGCTGATTCCCAACACCTGCGCCGCGATCTGCGCCAGCACCGTGTCGCTGCCCGTGCCAAGGTCGGTCGCGCCCATCAACAAATTAAACGAGCCATCCTCGTTCATCTTGATGCGTGCCGACGCCATATCAATGCCGGCGATGCCCGAACCTTGCATCAGGCACGCCATGCCGACGCCGCGCTTGATCTTCGCGTTCGGATCACGCTTTTGGTACAGCCGATGTTTCTGGTTCCAGCCAATCGCCGCCGCGGCGCGGTCGATGCATTCGTCCAGCCCGCAACTCTCAATCGGATTATCGTGTCCTTCCTTGCCCTCGCCGAGCGCAGCAAAGACCGGATTCGTTTCGCCCTTCTGGATGTGGTTCCGCTTGCGTAACGCAATGGGATCGATCTTCAGTTTTTCCGCAATAATGTCCATCATCTGCTCGATGGCGAACGCGCCCTGCGTCGCGCCGTAGCCGCGGTACGCGCCCGTGATCGGCAAATTCGTGTACACCGAGTCGCCCCAGAACCGCACGTTCTTGCATCGATAGAACGGCAGCGTTTTGCTGCCGACGTTTGTCAGCAGCGTCAGCGAATGCGTCCCGTACCCACCCGTCCAACTCGTCACGCGCTGGTCGAGCGCGGTGAACGTGCCGTCGTTCTTCACGCCGATGGTCATCTTGACGATCGACGGATCGCGGGTGCGGCTGGCGATGAATTCCTCGCGGCGCGTGTACTCGATTTTCACGGGCCGGCGCGTGCGCACCGTGATCAGCGCGCACAAATCCTCCAATACGATCTCCTGTTTCGCGCCGAATCCGCCGCCGATGCGGGGTTTGATGACACGGATCTGGTTGACGGGTATTTGCAGGCATTGCGCCACGATGCGGCGCGCGTGCCACGGCACCTGTGTCGCCGTGCGCAACACAATGCGATGGTTCTCGTCGAGATACCCGATGCACACATGCGGTTCGAGCGGACAATGCTGCGCGTATTGCGTCTCGAATTCCTCCGAGACGACAAAGTCCGCCTGCGTCAACCCTTCATCGACCTTCCCGATTTCGACGTCGTAATGCGCCGCGATGTTGTGTTTGCGGTCGTGAATGCCGTCGGCGTCAGGTTCATCGTGAATGATCGGTGCGCCGTTTTTCACCGCCTCGCGCACATCGAACACCGCCGGCAGGACTTCGTACTTCACACGGATCAGCTTCAGTGCCTGCTCGGCTATCTCCGAGGTTTCGGCGGCGACGCAGGCTACGCGGTCGCCCACAAACCGCACTTTCGTGTCGAACATGAACGCGTCGTAAGGCGACGGTTCGGGATAGCCCTGTCCCGCCGTCGTATGCGGCACGCGCGGCACGTTCTTGTAGGTGAGCACGATGACGACACCGGGCAACTTCTCCGCCTCGGTCGTGTCGATGTCGAGTATGCGCGCATGGGCGTGCGGACTCCCCAGAATCTTCGCGTGCAGCATGTGCTTCAGGAAAATGTCGTCGGTGAATTTCGCTGTCCCCGTGACCAGCCCGATCCCGTCCACCCGCCACGGGCTCTTGCCGACGGACTTTTTCTCGAAGGGAAGTGTAGCCGGCTCTTTCATAGCTGCGCCCCTCAATGCTTTCCGTCCCGTAGCAGCTTCCATTTGTCGAGGAACGGCTTTGCATCTTCCCTACCGATGCTAAACCAAACGGCATTCTTGCTTCGATACGTATAAACCATGCCGGCTACCTTCTTGCTCGGAATGACGAAAAACTCCCGCGGGTCTTCGTCTCTAATATTGACGAGGACGTAAAAGTGCGATCTTGCTACCGTCTTCTTTGCATGCTTTGTCACCAACCAGTACGTGGCTTTCGTCACCTTTGTCTTGACTTGAATCGACCACGCTCGCTTGCACCTTGAGTCGGTCGCAAGAATATCGGCAGCTTGTGCACTCCGTGAAGTCGGAGAGGCAATGAATCCATGCCGAGCCAGTTCCGCAGCGACAAGGTACACGCCCCTCATTCCGGTAAGTTGGTTTTTCGAGGACATATCACGGAGCCTTCAAATACTTGTCAATTAGGGCGAGTGTATACGATGCATTCATTGTCAAGTGTATATAATTACTGGGACGGAATGAACCACTCCGGTTAAACTCCTTGCAGACCCCCGCGAGCCATTTCATCTCATGAAGTCGTGGTTTGTTTGTTGAGGGAACGTATTCAAGGCCGTCGCCTGAGGTATGCGCACTAAATGGCCTCCGGCGTATGAGCGTTCTCAACCGCATGCCTTCTCTTTCACCAACAAACCTGATTAGCCTTTCTGGGGTGACCTTCTTCATTTTAGACCCACCTCCTAGCCGTTGGCCGGTCGCGCCCTACCAGCGGCTTTCGCGCTCTGAAGTTTTGTTGCCATCATGTTCATGCTTCGCTCGCAGCCGCAAGCCTACCTCTCCTGCCCAATTGTTGGCGAGTGATTTTTGGCGCTTCGTAGTCGCGCGCGTTTACGGGAAACGCTTGTTGTATTCCTCGTGCGTGCCGATCCACTCCCACAGGAACACATCCCCGACGAAGTGTCCTACCGCCCGGTAATGGTCGCCCACCCGCGCCGACCATAGCGGGGAGCCAATCGGTTTGAATTTCAGGGAGGGATGAACCGGGTTTTGCTTCCAGAGGGCGAATTTCTTTCGGGCGAGCTCTTGAACAGAAGCTGGCAACTTCTGGTAACACGTCCAAAAGTTGCGAGTGGCGTGGGAGGTCACGGGAACTCGGTCGTACGACCTTCCCGGTAGTCGGTCTCGGATTCCTTGATGAGCTTGTTGAACTTGCCGGCCGCCGCGTCACGTTTCATCTGCAAGTCCCACTCGTCATCGGCGGAGTGGTTCAACCACTGCATCAATTCCAAGCGATCTTCAAGGGACAGATGCTCAATCGCCTTCTTGATTTCGTTCACGCTCACGCCAGTATCATAGTCGATTGGACGGACCGAGGCAACATCGGTTTACCGGGAAGCTGCCCGGAGCACCTTCACGCCGTCGCGCCTCCTTTGGCGTCGCGCATCTCTTGCGCGGCGGCGAGAACGGCGGCGATGGGCTTGACGTAGCCGGTGCAGCGGCAGATGACACCCGAGAGCGCTTCGCGGACATCGGCGTCCGTCGGGTTCGGGTTTTCGTCGAGCAATTCCTTGGCGGACAGGATCAGGCCGGGCGTGCAGAAGCCGCATTGCGCGCCGCCTTCGTCGAGGAACGCCTTTTGGAGCGGATGCAGCGTGCCGTCCTTGTTCGCCACGCCCTCGATCGTCTGGATTTTCTTGCCCTGGCAATGCGCGGCGAGCACAACGCAGGAGTTGACCGTCCGCCCGTCGAGCAGCACGGCGCAGATCCCGCAATCGCCGTTCGAGCAGCCGACTTTCACGCCCGAGTACCCTTCCCGCCGCAGCAGATCGAGCAGCGTGTCGGTGGGCTGGCAGATGAACTCCTTCGGTTCGTTGTTGATCGTCACGTGCAAATTCATACTCGTCTCCTTCGCGGAACTGAATTCGGCGGACCCAGCATCACCTTCTGGCCGCGCGATAGAAAAATCCGCCGTTCGATGCATTCGATCGGAATCACCGAAGACCCGCTCACAAAGTCCTTCCCTTCGCCAGTCGATAGGCTTCGGCAACGGCCCGACGCACCAACACGCCGCTGATCTGCTTGCGATATTGCGCGGTGCCACGAACGTCGGACACGGGCTGGATCAACTCGCCTGCTTTGGCGCTCACCGATTCCACCAGCGCTGCATTGAGAATCTGACCGGACAATTCCTGTTCCAGCGCCGTCAATCGCACCGGGGCGGGCAGTCCGCCGCCGATGGCGATGCGGATCTCGGCGCATTTGTTGCCGGTCATTTTCAAGACTGCGACCGCGTTCAAGATCGCCACGCTGTCGCCATCGGTCAGCGCGACGCGTTGCAACGATGCGCCAACGTCGCCACGTGGCAGTTTCGCGGAAAACTCGGCGGCGATTTCCTGATTGCCCAGAACATCGCGATTGTCCCTGGAGAAAAACTGCGCCAGCGGCGCCACGCGTTTGCTTTTGCCCAGCACTTTTACCTGCACGTCCAACGCAAATAATGCTGTCAACAAATCGAAATACGCGGCGTACCCGAACAGGACATCCTGCAGGGTCGTCGTGTTGCGCTGGATTTTCGTCGAGTATGCCCGTGCCGCTTTCGGTAACAGACCGTGCAGCGCCTCGTTTAGTTCCTTCGAAGTGACCATCTGCTGGAACGTGGTCGTCCCGCCGATAGCCAGCTTCCGGCCCTCCACCTTCACGTAGTCGAGCCCGACTCCGGATACATCGACCAAACAGGTCGCCGCGCGTAATTTGCTGGCAATCAGGTGGAATGCGCCCGTAACGGGCACCGGGACCTGCTCGTCGTTCCTCCCCAGCTTCTTCAGCGCATCTCGCAGGGATGTGGCGTGATAGTATTCTTGAACGTTGGCGAACATCGCCTTTTCCTGACGTTACGGGCGGAAGGTCCAACAGGCATCAGCCTGCTCAATCCGGCCCAGACATTCTCAAATTGGCTCCGATGGCTTCTCGACCTTACGCCGATCATGATGGTGACAATAGACGCCAGAACCGAAACGTGCCGCAAACTCGCAACTGCCGGGGTGCTCCGTCAGGCAAGACGAGAAATTGAGGGTTTGCCCCAGATACATGGTCCGACAATTTTTTGGATCTGGAACAGGCCTTTGATAGCTGACCGTATCGTCGATCATGTTCCCAAACTACCATTCCGTTCTCGGCAAATCGAGCCAAATCCCGCCCCCAGACCACCGGCCAAAAAGGGACACCGGACACTCATCTGCCGGGACCCTCTGCTCCTATTCTGGCTGCAGAGCAACGGAATTGGGCAACAGGACTGCGGCATAGAGAAGCCGCCGTATCAATGGGAAACAGAAGGAGTTCCTACGGGCGGCTCGCTGATGCGGTGGAAGTGACGCCGGTTCAGCGGGGTGGCGAGTGTTGGAGGCCGTAGCAGCGTGTCGGCGATGGCAAATCATCGAGTTCAGTACCTCCCTGTTACTGCTTGTCCTACACGCCGGGCCCACCCCGACAATTGTTTTGACTGCGGCAGACAATCTGGTGCACACTACCCGGGCGTGCTCTTCACCCCGGGAGTGTTGTTACGAGCGCTGCATAAAGGCCCATCTCCAACCGCGTAGTGTTACCGAGACCTGTGTTGGTTCGGTCATCCTATTGATTTTGGCAATTGTCGCTGGCGGAATTTTCGTCAAACAATCCCGTTACGACCGCGCGATATTCCTCGGTGCGGGTCCATCCGGGAGCGCAGTGAAACCATCTGCACCGTTGTCTCCAGCAGTCAACGCGTTCATTGACCTGCCCGGCGAGTTGACACCGTTGAGCGCTCCCGAAGTGTTCAATCCCGACAATCTCTACGACAAGATCGACGGCAAGGCTGAACTTTATCTCTCGGCCGGGGTCCTCGGCATGCGCTGCCAGCGGTTTGCCCTGAAGAACAATCCCAACACGTGGATGGAGTTCTTCGTGTACGACATGGACAACTTGCGGCAGTCGTTCGCCGTCTACAGCATGCAGCAACGGGCGGAAGCGCAGTCGCTGGATCTGGCGACCTACGCCTACAAGACGGAGAACGCCTTGTTCTTTTGCTGCGGGCGTTACTACATCGAAGCCATCACGGCGTCGCCCACCCGGGAGATGATGGCCGCCATGCTGTCGGTGTCCCGGCAATTCGTCGCCAGGAACCCGCCGTCAGAGTCCCGCCTGGCGGAGCTGGATTTGTTTCCGGCAGAGCATTTGAGGCCCAACAGTTACATGCTTCAGCCCGCGGACGCTTTCGGTTTCGATGGGTTCAAGAATGTCTTCAGCGCCAAATACACGGTAACCGGGGCGGAAGTGATGGCGTTTCTGACCGTCCGCCCCACCGTGGAAGAAGCGACTGCGTTGAGCGCCGCCTACCGGCAGTTTCTTCTGACCAACGGCGGTCGAAACCTTCCCGGCACCGGCAAAGTGCCTGCCGCCAATCTTGCGGAAATGCTCGGCAGCGTGGAGCTTGTTTTCAGCCGCGGCAAGGTTGTCGGTGGCGTCCACGCGGCCCCGAGCGCAGAGGCGGCGGAACAGACGGCGGCGCTCCTTTACAAGAAAATCTCCGAGGGGGCGCCATGACCGATCCGCGGGATGCCCACGCGATCAGCCGCCGGGATTTTTTGGCGCGCGCAGCGAAGGCCAGCGCAGCGATTGCGGCCACCGGGGTTGTCGGCTATTGGCTGTACGACCGGACCGGCCCGAAAGCGCAGATGGTGACCGACCTCGTCTCGTTGCCTGATTTTTCACTGCCGCGGGTGGGGCCGAAGATGAGCATCGTTACCGGCGCGGAGCGGGTGAGAACGATCAATCGCGCCTTCGCGGCGTTGGGCGGCATCGACCAGTTCATCCAGAAAGGCGACCGCGTGCTGCTGAAGGTCAACGCCGCTTTTGCCTCACCGCCGGCGCTTGGCGCCACCGCTCATCCCCAACTGGTCGCGGAGGTCATCCGGTTGTGTCGTCTGGCGGGCGCAGCCTCGGTGGTGGTGACCGACAACCCGATCAACGATCCGCAGAGCTGCTTCCGCCTGACGGGCATCGCCGAGGCGGCGCAGACCGCCGGCGCACAATTGGTGTTGCCGCAGGAAAATTACTTCCAGCCGACCACGGTTCGCAACGGGACGCTGATCAAGAACTGGCCGTTGTTATACGAGCCGTTCCGGGGCGTGAACAAACTTATCGGCATCGCGCCCGTCAAGGATCACCATCGCAGCGGGGCCTCGATGTCGATCAAGAACTGGTACGGGCTGATGGGGGGACGCCGCAACGTATTTCATCAGGACATTCACAACATCATCAAGGAACTGGCGATGCTGGTCAGCCCGACCCTGGTGATTCTCGACGGCACGACAACGATGATGTCCAACGGACCGACGGGCGGCTCGCTCGACGATCTCAAACAGACCAACACGATGATCGTCAGCACCGACCCGGTGGCCGCCGACGCGTTCGGCGCAACACTGCTTGGCAAGAACGCCGCCGCTCTGCCATTTATTGCCAAGGCCGCAGCGGCGGGGCGGGGCACGGCAGATTACGAATCCTTGAAACCGGCACGAGACCATGTGGATTGAAGGCGCGCTGAACAAGCCATGAACATCATCACCGTCCGACGCATCAGCCAGATTTTCTTCTTTATCCTGTTCCTCTGGTTCTGCATCGTCTCTTCGTTTGGCGAGAACTGGTGGCAATTGCGCGGCTGGCCGGTGAATTGGATCCTGCAACTCGATCCATTGGTCGCGCTCGGCACGATCCTGACGACCCGGACACTTTACGCCGGGCTGGCTTGGGCACTCCTGACGATAGTGCTGACGGTTCTGCTCGGCCGGTTTTTCTGCGGCTGGCTTTGTCCGTTCGGGACGATTCATCAGTTTTTCGGATGGATCGGGCAACGGAAAAAGAAGTTCGCCGAGCGCGTCGCCGCCAATCAGTACCGGCCGGCGCAGGCCATCAAGTACTACCTACTGATCGGACTGCTCACGGCAGCGGCCGGCGACGTGTTCGCCGATTTTTTCCAGGTGGCGCGGCAATGGCCGGTCTTGCCGGGCCTGGTGTTTGCCATCGGCCTGGCGGCGTTTTCTTTTCTCGCCATCCGCAAGGTCGCGCCGAACCTCAAGAAGGCGCTCGGGGTGCTGGTGTCTTTCGTGGGAGGCTGGCTGGCGGTGGGAATGTTTGTTCACCCCGAGGCATTGTTCCGGGTGTCGTTGCAGACTGGCTGGCTCGATCCGATTCCGCTGATCCACCGGTCGGTGAATCTTGTGCTGTTACCCATTGTGGACGCGGCGACGGGGACACTTTCCACCAGCCCGCGCTTCTACGTCGGCGCCTGGACGATAGGCGCGGTGTTTCTGGCCGCGGTGCTGCTAAACTTTCTGGTGCCGCGGTTTTACTGCCGATTTATCTGTCCGCTCGGCGCGTTGTTCGGTGTGCTCAGCGGCGCGGCGTTATGGCGGGTCGGAAAACGGGAAGGCAAGTGCACGGACTGCGAGCTTTGCGAAAACAACTGCGAAGGCGCTTGTGAACCGTTCGAGAAAATTCGTTCCAGCGAATGTCTCCTGTGCATGAATTGCCTCGACGCCTGCCAGCAAGCGCAAATGACCTACAGCACAAGGCGGTCCGAGGCAGGCGAAATATCGGGGCCGGACATCTCGCGGCGCGAGTTCATCATTTCCGCAGTGGTGGGTGTGACGGGAGTGCCCATGTTGCGGCTGAGCGGGTTGCTCGGCGCGAACTGGCAACCCCGCGTGGTCCGCCCGCCGGGCGCCCTGGCCGAAGAACAATTTTTGGAACGGTGTCTCAAGTGCGGCCAGTGCATGCGTGTTTGTCCGACCAACGTCATTCAGCCCGCGATGACGGAAGCCGGACTGGAAGGCGTGTGGACGCCGGTGCTGAACTTCCGCGTTGGCACCAGCGGGTGCCAACTCGATTGCGTCGCCTGCGGCCAAATCTGTCCGACAGCGGCAATCCGTCCACTGATCGTGGAGGAGAAACTGGGCCGCAACGAATTCGCCTCGGCCGGCCCGATTCGAATGGGGCTGGCCTTTGTGGATCGGAACCGTTGTCTGCCGTGGGCGATGGACAAGCCGTGTATCGTCTGCCAGGAGAATTGTCCGGTTAGCCCGAAGGCGATCTACGTCCAGGAGCAATTCAGCACGGTACGGGATGGGGTGATGACGGTGAAGAGCGCGACGCCGACGAGTGTGGAATTGTCCGGCGCGGCATTGACACCGGGGCGGTTTGCAACGGGCGATTACTTCTGCAAGCCGGCCGGCGGCGGGGACGAGGAACGGCGGCCGATCGTCGAGTGTACGGCCAGTGCCGTGACGATTGCGGCCACCAACCCCTGGAGGGCCGCACCGGCGGCGGGCAGCCACGTGGAGATTCAGGTACACTTGCAGCAACCGAACGTGGATCCACGAGTGTGCACCGGTTGCGGCATTTGCGAACACGAATGCCCGGTCAACGGGCTGCGGGCCATTCGCGTGACGGCGGAGAACGAAACACGAAATCGAAAACACTCCCTGCTGTTGTGAGCGGAGGGGCCAGAGACGGCAAGAAAGGAAGGATCAAATGAGTGAACGCCCAGTGTCACGACGGGATTTTATGAAGACCGTTGGAGTCGTTGGTGTTGGCTCCCTGATCGGACGGGCGGGCGTCCTGGCGCAAGTCGCCTCACCACCGGCGACGACGGCGAAGCCGGGCGCCGCGACGTTGCCGACAAGGACTCTCGGCAAGACGGGTGTGAAAGTCTCCTCACTCGCGTTGGGAGGCATCTTCGATATTGCCTCAAACCAACTCCAGTTGAAACAAGCGTTGGACCTGGGCGTGACGTACTGGGACACGGCGTCCGGTTATAACGGCGGCAAAAGCGAAACGGGCATCGGGATGTATTTCGAGAAGAACCCGCAAGCTCGCAAGTCGGTGTTTTTGGTGACGAAAGCGAGCGGCGCCCACAGCGTGGATGACATGAGCCGTTCTCTGGAACAATCGCTCGAACGGATGAAGACGGACTACGTGGACACGTTTTTCCTGCACGGGATCAGCAGCACCGACGCACTGACACCGGATGTGAAAGCATGGGCGGAGAAAATGAAGGCCGCAAAGAAGATCCGATTCTTCGGCTTCAGCACGCACAGCAACATGGAACAGTGCCTGACAGAAGCCGCCAAGCTCGGTTGGATCGACGTGGTCATGCTGACGTACAACTACCGCGTCCTGAACGACGATGCGATGAAGGCCGCCGTGGATGCCGCCACGACGGCCGGCATTGGTCTGACCGCGATGAAGACGCAAGGCAAGCGGCAACAGGGCGAAGCGACCGAGGACCAGGCCAGGCTGCTGGCGCATTTCATCGGACGCGGGTTCACGCATGAGCAGGCGTGCCTCAAGGTGGTATGGGAAGATCAGCGGATCGCCACAATTTGCTCGCAAATGGCCAACCTCAGCATCCTGTCGTCGAACGTTGCCGCCGCTCTGGACAAGACCAGCCTGACCTCCGCAGACAAGGCGGCGCTGGAGCAGCATGCCCAGGCCACGCGCTCGTTTTATTGCGCTGGATGCACAAACCTCTGCGAGGCCGCCCTCGACGGTCGCGCGCCGGTGGGCGATGTCATGCGCAGCCTGATGTATTACCACGGCTACGGTGACCGTGATCTTGCCCGTTCCGTCTTTGCGGGTCTCCCGGACGCAACGCGGCGGCGGCTGGGCGAGATGGACTATTCGGCGGCCGAACAGGTCTGTCCGCGGCGACTCCCGATCGCCGCTTTGATAAAAGAAGCCACCGAACTGCTGACGTGAATCGCAGTCGGTGGTTGCCAACGATCGGGATTGCGGAAAGCTTGCCAAGCCTTCCCTCTCGCACATGAGATCGGACGCTATTTCACCAACTCGGCTTTCGACGCATCCACAAACAATTTACCGTCTTTCTCTGTCACCCGGCCCGTGACTTGAAGAATTCCATCCTTGTGGCGTGCTTCCATTAGTTCCTTGCTGGCCTTCGTCAGGGTGTAGATCTTCCCGTCATCGGTTTTGAGGCTCACACCGCACTCTTTGCTCACACCATACGAGCAACTGGCGCAACCGATCTTGCCTTTTAGCGTTACTTCATCCGGCTTCTTGGCGTCATCGGCCTTAACCAGCGAAACGATGGAAAGAGCCAGTGCGGCGGCGACTGCGATTACTTTCTTCATGGGATCTCCAATGTTGGGTTTATGCGCTTTAGACGGAGGAGGCATCGATTTCGTTCAGCAGCGGCTGCTCCACACCCCCACCCGTAACCACCTCTTGCGGCCGGAGCCGTTGGCCGTCTTTTGACCGTAGGGTTCCGTCAAGTCAGGATCGTCCTTCACCAGATACCCACCATGCCAACCCCCTTCCGTGGCAGGAAAATACTGACGTACATGGCTGTTTTGCGTTGACATCGACCTATGTAGGTTCATACTAACGGTACCGTATGCCTCAAGAAGGGCATCGTCCTCAGCGGGAACATGGGTGGGGAGGGAGATAGCGTGGCAGAGGTAAAGAAATTCAAGGCCCGTTTCTTGGCAGGGTATACTCCCACGGAAAAGAGGCTGCTCGGTTTGCTGGGTGTCGTCGCCATTGCAATCGTCGTGCTGGCCATTGTTCGTCATTGAGAGGCCGGTGGGTACTGCGTATCCGGCTGACGTATGTTGATATTCGTTCCGGAGCGGAGGGCTTCGACGAGGATGGCCATGTGAAGCCCCCCGCTGCCGTCTGCAGCTGGTGCAGTTAAGGGTCATGGGTCAGTTCGGTCTTGCCCGGTTGCGTTGGTTTCGTGATTAATATCCCGCGGCTTCCCCCGAAACGGTTTCTCCCGAAGCTTCCTTCATAATTTTCACGCTGCTGGATGTGCCGACGCGTGTCGCGCCTGCGGCGACCATCTGCAGCAGGTCGGCGAGCGAGCGCACGTTGCCGGCCGCTTTCACGCCGAGTCCCTTGTCGCGAACGATGCGGCTCATGAGGGACACGTCTTCCACGGTCGCGCCGCCCGAGCTGAAGCCCGTGGAGGTCTTGACGAAGTCGGCATGGGCTTTCACGGACAATTCGCACGCACGCACCTTCTCTTCGTTGGTCAGGAACGACGTCTCCAGGATCACTTTGCACTTCGCGCTGCCGTCGTGGCAGGCTTCGACGACGGCGCGAATGTCCCGCAACACCAATTCGTCATTGCCGCCCCTGAGCTCGCCAATGTTGATGACCATGTCGATTTCCTTCGCGCCCTGGCGGATGGCGGCGCGAGTTTCCATCGCTTTGGTCTCGGGCGGTTGTGCGCCGAACGGGAAACCGACGACGCAGCAGATTTTCACGTTGGAGCCGGCGAGAAGCTCGCGAGCCAACGCCACCCACGTCGGGTTCAGGCACACGGAGTAGAACTTGTGCTGGCGCGCCTCACGGCAGAGTTGTTCAATGTCGGCGCGTGTGGCGTTTGGACGCAACCCGCTGTGATCGATGAATTGCGCGATCTGCTCCGGAGGAAGGTTTGGCTTGAGGACTGTGGCGGCACCGGGCGGATTGCCCGCGGCGAGGAGTTCCTGCACGCGGTTGGCGATGCGTTCCAAGTCAGTGGCGGATGGGTTCACGCGTGAGTCCTCAATGGTTGGTCACTCGCTCCGAGGTTGCCGGATCCTCTCACATACAACTGGCCGAAGTCATTTTAGGGAAATGGGGTCTCGTTGCAATCAAGAAAGAGGGGGCTTCCCACTAGTGGGTGCATTTTGACACTGTCACCATACCCGGTAGGGACGGACCGCCGGGCCGTCCGGAGCTCTGATAAATGGCGCGCCCGGCGGTCGCGCCCACCACGGGATCCAAAGGACGGTGGCACTGCCGAGATGCGCCTGCTTTTGTGGTCGTGGGCAAACAGATTGCTGCCATCAGTGAAGAAAATGCTGGTCAGACAGGTTGTGGCACTTATCCAGCCCGCAGCTCTCCGCCACGCCGCCTGACGAAGGTCAAGCCGCGGTTGTTCGATCCGCCAGCGACAACGTGGTCACAGCCGCCCGCTCTCGGGCAGAAGGAGTCCTCACGGAGTTGCTCGAACCCCTTGAGCAGGCCGGTCAGTCGGGGTGAGCGGCGGCGTTACGGGGTCATCCAGGCTGTAGGAACAATTCTGGCAACGGTGTAATGGCGGATCCCAACCCACTCCGCATTTTGGGCAGGTTTTTGGATAATGCGGTCCCGGCAGACGAACTTCTCCATGACAGACCGGACAATGCACCGACTCCCCTTTCATGCCCGGAGAAAACTTCAGCCGTTGCCTGCACCGGGGACATTTTCCGACCGTTGATATTCTGGGGATTGTCGTCGGGGTGTTACAGTCGGGACAGTCAATTGTGACCCCGGCCCCCGCATCATCGGCAACGAGATGGTTGCCGCATGACCCGCATTTGAAGAAAATGAAAATGTCGGGCATCACAAACCTCGGCTGACGGCATTCTATGGCTCAATGGCAACCAAGGAAAGCAAAAATCATCGGCGAGCCGCGGCTGAAGGAATTTTATTTACAGCGGAAGGGATATACTCAATCAATTGGATAGCTGGATGGCAACTTTTTGGCAGCGGAGAACCGGCGAGACGAAAATGAACCCAATCTGCAAGCATGACGTCACCGTAACCGCTGACATGGTCGATGGGAACGGGCACGTGAACAACGTCGTTTACATCCAATGGATGCAGGATGCCGCCGTCCGCCACGCCCAGATATCCGGTTGCACTCGGGCGTCGTTATCTCTGGGGGCAACATGGGTGGTGCGAACCCATCATGTCGAATATCTCCGACCGGCATTTGCCGGCGATACGATCACCGTTCTGACGTGGGTTGCCAACTTCCGAAAAGTTCGGTCGTTACGCAAATACAAGATTATCCGCGCGGGCAACGATGCGATTGTGGCAGAAGCCGAAACCGATTGGGTGTTTGTTGATGCGAAGTCCGGTCGCCCCCGGAAGATCCCCGACGGAATCAGGAAAACTTTACCGGTTGTCAGCAAAGAAAGGGAGCCATAACCGCTGATAAGCGAGCGACCCTTTCCGTACGTTGTTCAGGGGTCAACGCCCCCTTGCGTCGCCGGAACTGCCGCGAAATCAGTTGCAATTCCAGCAATCAATCCTATCATGGCCGTGGAGAGTCGAGACGCTCTCTCGCTGGGCAAGAATGTTAAAGGGCGAGGAGCCGCATCTGGGAGCGGTTCGGGGGTTGTAATCCGAGATTGGAGCCTCGACTCTCCGTTTTGTTTCTCGTTCCCGAACCCCGCCGCCAAAAACCCACCAAAATGAGTTGCCATTCCGGCGATTGGGCCATACTCTCCAGCCGAGAGTCGAGGGCAAGGAGGAGTTGTCAGAATGGACCGGAAAGTCCACGTGTCTGCCATGGATGCGCAATTATTCAAGGCCCATCTTCAAGTCGAGCGGAAACAAATCACGTTTGATCTGAGGGAAAATCCTCGAGGGACGTTCTTGCGGATTACCGAAGAGGTCAGTGGCCGCCGCAATTCAATCATCATCCCGACAACGGGCCTGGAACAATTTCGAGATTCGCTCAACGAAATGATCAAGTTCACCCAGGCTCCCGTGGGCAGTGGAATGGTCCTCCCGTTGGGGCAACGGAATGCCGAGACACCGACCCCTGACGATTCAGCAGATGTGACCATGAGGCGATGAGCCTCGAATCCTCTTTCGGCTGTTCTCGCCGCAACTCCCGTTCGACTGGCGACCGCTACGGACGAGAATGGAATTCATGCGGCATGGGGGACCTCCGCTGAGGGTGTGGGCTGTCGAGGCCCAAGGCGTTCCAAGCGTTGATCTATCCATCAGTGTTGCGCGTCCCACATGTGTAGACGGTGGACAAGCCCTTGCGGTTCCTGAGTTCGACAAAGCGCGTGTGTTCGACTCGAGAAGTGTATAAACTGTCATCGGGCAGATGATGTTTTTGCAACAACGATACACGGGCTGGGTCGGTGTGGCACAAGCAAACTGGTGAGCATCTTGATCGTGGTCGACTTGCCCGCACCGTTTGGACCCAGGAACCCAAAGAATTGACCTGCCTCCACCCGCAAATCGAGTCCATCGACGGCTCGCACTACCGCAAAGTGCCGGGTCAATCCCTGTGTTTCAATCGCCAGCGCCATGGTAATGATCCTTGGAAATCGGAAATCACCCGCAAAGTGTAGCAAGGTGTCGACGGAACGTCAGCACTCCTCTCGTCCACCCGTGACCAGAATGCGTTCCCCGGGTGCACGACCGAGGACGTCCTGGCCGGTGGCCCTGGATCAAGCGATCACCGCCTGGCTTGCTTGCATTTTGCCCGAATTCGGCGAATGGTACTATCAGGCACGGATGGCTGGCACCCCCGAGCATTTGAACTGATGTCGTAACGACACCGGGCATCGGCCGCAGTGTGGCGAGGTGAGATTATGGGAACCGAAACAAACTCTCATGAAGACTCAGTGGGGCTTCAGGCCAATCGTTCCGCAACCGGCGAGTCGGCAGGGGTCGGGCAAGAAATCATCCTCGCCATCGACGATGACGCGGAAATCCTGAACAGTATCCGCAGGTTATTGATCCGCGAGGGCTGGGTGGTGTTGACCGCCTCCGACCCGCTGGAAGGCCTCCAGGTGTATGAAGCTCATTGGCGGACAATCCAAGTGGTGTTGTTGGACTACTTCATGCCCACGCTCCGCGGCGACGAAGTCTTTGAGCGCCTGCGCCGCATCAATCCGCACGTTCGTGTCCTGTTAACGACCGCGTGTGATGACTACGTCTCAGCAAAGATGCTCCAGGGAGGACTTTGTGGTTTCGTCCAGAAACCGCTCTCACGGCGAGACCTCGTTGGCGGGATTCGCAAATCCCTGAATCACCATGACGCGCCGCATCCCCACACCTAGCGAGACGGCTTTAGCGGTTCCCCGGATCATGGCGACATACTTGGTATTGTCAGCCTTCGAATACGCAAGAACAACCGCAGTACAGCGGGAGGCTTGTTCCCGCCGATTGTGCGTCGAGCATTGCATCCTTGCCACTGGTGAAGCCCACGACGGTTCGGTTGGCTGAGACACGTGGGCCAATTGGTGGCGTCGTCGCTAGAAACTGGTGAAGCTGCTCAGGTCGATGTTGCTGGTGGATGCGCCCCCCAGCACGGCGATGGCGTCGTTCAGTGCAGTCGTGTGTCCCGTCACCGCGTCACCAGCATTCACGAAGTGCCAGGTGCAAAGGATGACAGGCTTGCCGTTGACAAACATGAGCACCGGCTTGGAGGAATCGCCTGACGCGACCAACCCGCCAAATGGTTGTTCCAGAGCCGTCGTGGGCGCGGCAAACATGGAAACGCCGTTTGCGAGCAGATTCCTAACGGTGAACACGGAGGCTTGGTACGATTGGTTGAACCCCATTACCGGCTGACCGACGGCCAGCGACGGGAATTGGTTTGTCCACGAATCACCAAGCACGAGCGCGGGCGTTATCAGGTTCGTGGGAATCGGGTTGTTGAGAAGTCCTATCGCCAGGTCAGTACCAGCAATCGGTGCAGCATTGGTGGCCGTGATGGTTCGGCTGACCACGACATTGTTCGTGGTCAGCCACCGATTCGTGGAGCCGACGACGCACGGGTAGTGCGCGGCAAACAGCACGACATTGGAGGAGATGAGCACACACGCCCTGCGATTGTTGTTGTCGGTCTGGAAACCATCCGCAGTCGAGTTCCAAACGCCCACGCAAGTGGTATCCAGGCTGGCTCCCCAAAAATTCGTGTTGCGCTGATAGACGGCCAGTCCGTTGCTGGCGGATGTCAGGAATGCCGTGCTCTTGCCTGCGAGCAACAGTGAGTCGATGGCGTCAGTGGAGTTCCTTCGGGCCGATCCTGCCACCCCATTGGGCACGAATACGAACGTTCCGCTGGACGTGGTGATGGTGCCGCCGCCCGCCAGGTTGGAGACGGTCATGCCGGGCGGGAAAATCACCGTGTCGACATAGCCGGTCGTCGTGCCGCTGATGATCGTGATCGGATCGCGGATGGCGGCATCGGCGAGGGACGTGAAGAGGGATGCGAGACAGGCAAGGACGAGAAGGGAAAGGGCAAAGCGGCGACGAATCGCCTCAGCCCAAAGGACGGTGAGAATAGGCTTCATGGTGAATCAATTCTGCCTGGAAATGGTGTGGTCCGGTTTGACCGGTTTGCCACGCAGGTCGGTATTATCGCGCATCTCGACCGGCGCATAGAAGGCATCCAGGTTGACATGGAGGATGGCGCGGGTCATGGAAGGACTGTAACAACGCATCTGTGGGGGTGCAACGATGGCATGCGCCCAGTCTGTGCTATAATTGCGGACGGTAGGATACATTTGCTCGTTGCGCATGGAACACTCGACGCAAAAGGAAAGGTGATTATGGATCTGAATACGGCAATTCTGCTCGGCCTGCTGGAACAGCAAGTTGAAAATATTCTGCCGACGGACCTCACCAATATCGCCGGTCAGGTACTCACCGTCAGCCACGGCACCACGACGATCAGCTACACGGTCATCACGACGTTCTACGGAAATGATCTGGCAACGGACATGAACCCTGAGCGAGGAAATCAAATTGTCTCCTTCGGGGCGATCCTGCAAGACACAAACAAGAATGTTGTCATCGCAATTCGTGGTACTGATGGTATCTGGGAGTGGGTGCATGATGCCGAGTTCTTGTCGGTTCCCTGTCCGTTTCTTGCGAGTGCTGGTAGGACAGATGACGGTTTCACGGCGATCTACAAATCTTTAAAGATTGCCGCGGCCTCTACATCACTGGGAGTTGCACAGGCTTTGGCAACACTCCCGCCGGAGCTCAACTTTAATACCCCCATCAACTCGGTGACAATTTGTGGACACAGCCTGGGCGGAGCGTTGGCAACGTTGCTGGCGCTCGATATTGCGGCAAACACGAGCTTCAAGAATCCGACGGTGTACACTTACGCCAGCCCGCGCACAGGAGATCCAGTGTTTGTGACTGCGTACAACGGACTTTCGCCCAACACCTCGCGAATTGCAAACCGAATGGATATTGTGCCCAAGCTTCCGCTCCCGCCGCAATACGAACATGTAAATACGCTCTTTGAGATAAATTCAGTGACGATAGCGTTGCCACCAAAGTTGTTGGTGAAACTTGATATCGGGTGCGAGCACCACATGACAACGTATCTGTACTTGTTGTCCTTAAAGGGTCCGGGGCCGGTTTTACCACTGGATGCCGACTGCGCACCGTAACAAGAGGCCAAAGAGGTCAGGGCTTCACCTGTGATTGTTCAATTGCAAGCAACGCCGTTCTCGGCTGTATGGGCGTGTCCGAGTTCTACGGAACCTCTATTCAAAAACCACGGTTCGTTGTGTTGAGAGTAATGATTCCGGCGTGAAGCCCAAAGAAAAAGTCGTCTTTTGCTGGAGCGGGGGGAAGGATTCCGCGCTGTGCCTGCACCGCGTGCTGGAGTCCGACCGTTACGAGGTTGTCGCCCTTCTCACCACTCTCAACGAGCATTATCACCGCGTCTCGATGCACGGGGTGCGGGAGCAATTGCTCGACGCGCAGGCGCACAGCATTGGCTTGCCGTTGGAAAAAATGTTTGTCAGCCAGATCAGCACCACCGAGGAATATGCCGCGAAGATGCGTGCCATTCTCCTGCGCTACAAAGCGGACGGCATTGAGCAGGTGGTGTTTGGCGATATTTTCCTCGAACAATTGCGCCGGTGGCGTGAAGAGAATCTGGCGCAAGTCGGCCTGCGGGGCATCTTCCCGCTCTGGAAAATCGACACGCGACAGCTCCTGGCCGACTTCGTCTCGCTCGGTTTCCGCGCAGTGATTTGCTGCGTCAACGACGCCTATCTGGGCGAAGCCGACGTTGGCCGGGAACTTGATGCTGAATTCGTGAAGACTCTTCCGCCAACCGTCGATCCGTGCGGCGAGAACGGCGAGTACCATTCATTCGCTTTCCACGGGCCCATTTTCCGCCAACGGCTCCGTGTCCGAGTCGGCGAAAAGGTTTATCGTCCCGTCGAGCAAACAGATCCGTGCAGCACATTTTCCCCGCCGACCGACCGGCCGCAGACGAAGGGTTTTTGGTTTTGCGATTTGACCCTCGTGGATGGCACGGAGCGGATGCCATGAGCGTCGAGTCGCGCAACAATCATCTCTCTCCACGCCGTCGTTCCTGTCCGCCAATCCTGTTTGTCAAACTGTAACTCTTCCCGCATCATTGGCTCGATGGAAACGAACCGCAAACCGCCGGCACCATCGGACCTCGCCAACCATTGGGCGCTCGATCCCTCCGTCGTGTTCCTAAACCACGGGTCGTTCGGCGCCTGTCCGCGCGCGGTACTGGAACGGCAAAGCCAGTTGCGGGCGCGGATGGAGGCGGAGCCGGTGCGGTTCTTGACCCGCGACCTGCAGCCCCTGTTGGACGAGTCCCGCGAGCGGCTGGCGCAACTGTTGAACACTTCAACGGACAATCTCGTGTTTGTCCCAAACGCCACCACCGGCGTAAACGCCGTGGTCCGGTCCCTGGAGTTCCACCCGGGCGACGAGATACTGACGACGAACCAGGACTACAACGCCTGTCGCAATGCATTGAGGGCAGTCGCCGAGAGAACCGGAGCCAAGGTGATAGTCGCCAACGTGCCCTTTCCCTTGCATGATGAGGCACAAGTGGTCGAGGCGGTATTATCCTGTGTCACTGACCGCACGCGACTCGCAATGATCGACCACGTTACCAGCCCGACGGCCGTAGTGCACCCAATTGCGAAGATCGTCGGCGCCCTTGAGAAACGCGGCATCGACACCATGGTGGATGGCGCCCACGCGCCCGGGATGTTACCTGTGGATCTCGATGGATTGCGCTCCGCTTACTACACCGGCAACTGCCACAAATGGCTTTGTGCTCCCAAAGGTGCCGGCTTCCTGTACGTGCGGCCCGACCGCCAGGAGCGGATTCAGCCGACCACGATCAGTCACGGTTTCAACACGCCTCGTCCCCACCGCAATGCCCTGCACACAAGGTTCGACTGGGTCGGGACAATCGACCCGACGGCGTGGGTTTGTGTTGGAACTGCCATCGACTGGTGTTCCACGCTTCTGCCGGGCGGGCTTTCGGAGTTGATGGATCGAAACCGCGCCCTTGCCATCGAAGCCAGACGCATCCTGTGCGAGCCACTCGGCATCGATCAGCCGTGTCCGGAAGAAATGCTGGGGTCGATGGCGACGATCCCATTGCCAGCAAGGTTTCAAACAGCGCCGTTCACCGCAAACACGACTGATCCGATGCAAAACAGCCTGTTTGACGAATATGCCATCGAGGTGCCGGTTGTGCGTTGGGGCGATCCTGAAAGACGTTGGTTGCGGATCTCGGCACACGGGTACAACTCGCGGGAACAGTATGCGTATCTTGCTGGAGCGCTGAAGGAGTTGGCGAACTGTCCAAAAAGGAGATGATACCATGCCCACCCGCTTGTGTGACCGCTGTGGCGAGCTAATCGAGGAAGGCGCGCTGCGGTACATAGCCAAGATTCAGGTCTACGCCGCCTATGATCCTCTGAACGTCGACTTCGAGGACATGGCCCGCGACCACACGAATGAGATCCAGGAAATCCTGAAGCGTTGCGAGGGCATGACCGAAGAGGAGTTGATGCAGGACGTGTATGTCGATTTCCAGTTTGACCTCTGCCGGGCCTGCCAGCGGGCGTACATCAAGGACCCGCTACCTGCTGCCGAGGGCGCGGGATAGTCGGACGGAATTATTATTTCGCAACCTCGACCCGAATCTCGTCGCCGTCCCGTACGGATTTCAGCACCCGAGGATCGCCTTCGAGTTTCCCCAGTACGTTCACCTTGGTGACCAGACGACACTCGTCGCCACGAGAAACCGGGGTTGGACCGAACGGGATGGCGAGCGATTGACCCTCCACCCAGAAGCAAATGGTGCCTGGCGGGACGACCTGCTTGGCATCGGCTTCCAGAACGGTACTCACGGGCAGGCTGAAATAAACTTCCTCGCCCCATGTGTTCGCCGAGGAGGAACACGGCAAGACCTTGAGCAACTTGGTTGCGGTCGGCGCGTCGATCAGCACTCCAAACGCCTCGCCCTTATCCCAGGTAATTCGGATTCTCATCGGAACCTCTCACAGTGTAAGCATCTCCGCCAATGTGCGTTTCGGGGGCATCTGGGGTTGGTCGGCGGCGGGATTGGCTGGCGTGGGCTTCATTTTGTGAGGAAGGATGTTTTTGGGGAGGGCAGACTGATCGTCCGACCCCCAATCAGGAATACGCCTTCCCCCTGATGATGCATCGTCCGCGGATGTTTTTGCCGCGGGTCAATCCATGCTTTGACCACCTCCAGAATGAAGAAGTTGTATTGAGCCACCAGCCGTTGATCAATGACCTTGCATTCCAGGTTGGCATAACACTCGGCAATGAGCGGAGCTTTAACGACCGCGGCGGCCACCGGCGTGAGACCAAAGGTCTTGAACTTGTCCACCTGCCGTCCGGAAGTGTTTCCGCATCCCACCACCTTGTCCGCCAACTCCACCGTCGGCAGGTTGATCACGCACTCTCCGGTCGCCCGCAAGACCGCAAACGTGTGGTTTCGGTCGCTGATCACGCAACCCACGAGGGGCGGCTCAAACTCCATCATCGTATGCCAGGACATGGGCATGATGTTCGCCCGTCCCGCACGGGTCGTCGTGACCAGCACAACCGGCCCGGGTTCGAGCAGCCCATACACTTGCGCCAGAGGAAACGCTCGTTTCTTTGTTCCTGCCATGTTCCAATTCTCCGTTGAAGGCGCGGTTGGCCGTCAGGGCGAAGACTGGCGGTCAGACAATCTTACGGTTGCCGTCACGTGCTCAACGGATTGGATTTCGATCGACAGCGGTGAATGGCGGCATGCTACCTGATCGTGCACGTGTTCGGCAAGCGGATCGGGCAGGCGATGGGCGACCACCAGCAGTGGCATCAAATCCAAGGGCTTCAGTTTCGCGGAGTGTGCCAGCAACTCGGAAACACGGAGCGGGCGTGGGAGGTCTACAGCTCCCGGTTCCCCTTCCTGCAACAGCCCAACGCAATCCTGACGCGAGAGTTGACGAATACCGCGACGTGGCGAATCGACACCACATGGATCCGGTTGATGGACAATCGAATCAACTTCGGCTTGGGGGCAGTGAGTGAAATCGTCCGTCCCTTTCAGCCGAGCAACTCCTGATGGACTCCGTTGAGCGGGGGGGTTATCGCCGTAGAGATGAATCGGCGGGTTCATTCGGTTGGTCGGGGCGGTTTCCCAAACAGTTCTGGCCAGGTTGAACTGGATGCTGCGTGGATGGAGGGCGCCCACCTCCGAGCCGGAGCGGTTGCGGCCCTGCGAGATATTCTGCCTGCCGTTTCCGTGACCCGAAGGTGGATGGAGAAAACCCCGCATGTGCTTCTGGTAGGCAAGGAGCCGAAAGCCTTGCTCGCGAACGAGAGTTCCGACCACAACGACTGTTGACCTGGGAGCCAGCACGCCTTTGGCGTCGATGGAAGCGGGATCAGGCTTTGCCAGGGGCCTAGGGCTGCGGGCACGATACGGTTGGCGTGATCGGTTGGCACGGGGAAGCTCTGAATCGGAGTTCATAGCGCAGGTCGTTCTGCCAACGGTTCCTTAGTGGACAGGCCATACCACACCAAGATGCGACGATCCGCTTGCGTCAAGGGCACCTGCCCCGCCAGTGAGTGAGATCGAACGAACTCTTCCAATGGGGTGCGCGATCCTTCCCCGGTGCCGCAAATCGGCTCTTGGACATGAGCGAACACGGGCGGATTTTCCATTTTTCTCGTACGTGCGCTTCTCGATGGATGACGGACCCATTTCCTTCCCTGCGATTTTCGCGACACCTCAATTTCGACTATAATGGCTTGGTGCGCCATGACCACGAAGCAGCGGATTAGTGATCATCTCGTATTCCTGTACGGGAAGGAAACTGGATGCGATGTGTCGAAGCAGCTGGCGGCATTGCTGGAGGAATTCCGCAAACGCAACCCGCGGCTGGCCTCGGATGCGGCGCCGTCGGCCGACCGTTTGACCGAACGCGATGCGTTTCTCATCACCTATGGCGACCAGATTGTCGAGACCGGTCAACCGCCGCTCCAAACTCTCGCGCATTTTCTGCGCACCAATCTCGCCGACATGATTGGCGGCGTTCATCTGCTGCCACATTACCCGTCCTCGTCGGACGACGGTTTCTCGGTGATTGACTTCTGGAAGGTGGACCCCGCGCTCGGTACGTGGAACGATGTCGCGCGCATCGGCAACGGTTTCCGCCTGATGCTCGACGGCGTCATCAATCACGTCTCCCGTCAGAGCGAATGGTTCCAACAGTTCGTGCGGGATGAGCCCCGCTACCGGGATTATTTCATCCGCGTCGATCCGCGCGTTGACCTCTCGCTGGTTGCCCGGCCGCGCACGTCGCCCCTGCTGACCCCGGTGGAGACGGCGCGCGGCATCCAGCATGTCTGGACGACATTCAGCGCCGATCAAATCGATCTCAACTACAAGAACCCCGAGGTTCTCCTGGCGATTATCGGGTTGCTGCTGTTCTACGCGGAACAAGGCGCGCAGGTGATTCGGCTGGATGCCATCGCCTATCTGTGGAAGGAAATCGGCACGAATTGCCTCCACCTTCCGCAAACGCACCGGGTGGTGAAGCTGTTTCGCTCGGTGCTCGACGAAGTCGCGCCCGGCGTCCTGTTGATCACCGAGACCAATGTTCCGCACCCCGACAATGTCAGCTATTTCGGCAACGGCGCCGACGAAGCACAAATGGTCTACAACTTCGCTCTACCGCCGCTGGTACTGCACACATTCCGCCTAGGCAACGCGCGTCGTCTGACCGATTGGGCCGCCACGCTCACGACGCCTTCGTCCTCCACCACGTTCTTCAACTTCATCGCTTCCCATGATGGTATCGGCCTCACGCCCGCACGCGGCTTGCTCGACGAAGGCGAAATTCAGGCTCTCGTGGAACGCGCGCAAGCCCACGGGGGACAAGTCTCCTGCAAATCCAATCCCGATGGCTCGTCCAGTCCCTACGAACTGAACATCACCTTGTTCGACGCCTTAAACGATCCCCGTGTGGATGACCCGGCCACGGATGTTCCACGGTTTCTCGCCGCTCAGGCGATCATGCTTTCGCTGGCCGGTGTGCCGGGCGTCTATATTCACAGCTTGTTCGGATCGCGCAACTGCCACGCTTGCGTCGACGAAACGGGACGCACCCGTTCGATCAATCGCGAGAAGTTCCCGCAGGCCGCGCTCGAAACGGAACTTGCCAACCCACAGTCCCTGAAGCACCGCCTCTTCACCGGGATCAAGCGCCTGCTGGAGATTCGCCGGGATCAGCCGGAGTTTCACCCGAACGCCGCGCAGCGCGTGTTGTCGTTGGGAAACGGCGTGTTTGCGCTCGTGCGCGGAGGCCGATTGCTGGCCATCGTAAACGTAACGCCTCAGCCGCAAAACATTTCGCTCGGGCTGGCTGATGCCGGACTGCCGTCCTCCGTCGCATGGCGTGATCTGATTGGCGGACAGCGGTTTGCCGTCGAAGGCGGGCGACTACAATTGCGGACGGGACCCTATCAGAGCTTGTGGCTCAAGCCCGCCTGACTCCAAAACCTCGTGGCGCTTGACTTTACTGGGTTGTCGTCGGCGCAGTCGGAGCGGTAGACGGCGCCGGTTCGTTCGTTGGCGTTGGTTGCGCGTTATCCGGTGTCGCGGATGCCGGCGGCGATGTTGTCACCGTGTTGGTGGTGGATGGATCCGTCGCGGCGGGGGCTGGTGCCTGTGCCGCCGGCGGCTCACTGGAAGGTGTGGATTGCTGGTTGCATGCGCCCAACGCTAGACACACCAGTACGCTACCCACCAATGGAACAATTGTTTTCGCTGTTTTCATTCTCCTGACTCCTTTCCTTCGAATTGGTTCACGCTAGATCATCGTTTCACGAGCCACAATCCGTTGGTGCCCTGATCCCGGCCTGGGAATGAAGCCCTGCGGATTCATAGGACGAAAGCTGGGCTGCCGGTCTGGCGAACCCTGATCCGGGACAACCGGCTTGCAAAGCCGCCAGCGTAGGGTAGGCTGTATATGCAGTTGGCGAGGTCGCATGGCTGGGCAACCTGTTCGACCCAACAAGCCTGAATTGCAGAAATCGGCCGTAATGCCGAAACGGTGTCGTTTTGTCACTTTCCCCGCCGTCACGGCAGCCGCAGCATGTTACGACTGAAATGAAAACCGGGCACACCAGAGAATCCCCTGACAACACGCGCAAGCACCGGGTGCTGTTGGTGGACGATCATCCGATTCTTTGCGAAGGGCTGTCGCAACGCATCAATGGCGAACCTGATTTGGAAGTCTGCGGCCAGGCCCGCGACGCCCATACCGCGCTGGAAGCCATGGAGAAGTTGCAGCCGCACGTGGCCGTCGTCGACATCGCGTTGGGTGAGGGCAACGGTGTCGAATTGATCAAAGACATGAAGGTCCGCTTCCCGCACCTGCCGGCGCTGGTGTTGTCCATGCACGATGAGGTGCTGTACGCCGAACGCAGTCTGCACGCAGGCGCGAGGGGCTACGTCATGAAGCAGGAGGAACCCGAAGTTCTCCTGCGCGCCATCCGCCAGATTTTGCGGGGCCAGGTTTATCTCAGTGAACGGGTGCGGGACGGGATCGTCAATCGTCTCGGCGGCACCGTGCCCAAGGACAACGCTTCCTCACTGATCAGCCTGCTCAGCGACCGTGAATTGCAGGTCTTTCAATTGATCGGTGACGGCTATGCGACTCATGAGATCGCCGTTCGACTCCACCTCAGCATTAAGACGGTCGCGTCCCATCGCGAGAACATCAAGAAGAAGCTGAATCTGGTCAGCGGCGAGGAATTCGTCCGCTTCGCCATTCATTGGCAGCGGTACCGGGGAGAAGGCGACGCGTCGCAAGAAAAGGCGCGCAATCCGAAGGTCGGGCGTTTCAAGCCTCCCTCGCGATAATTCGCGGGCACCCCGGAGATTCAGGCCCGCATGCCTTCGCGCGGCGGAGATGGGGCCGGCGGCACACCCGCTGGTCCGGCCGGAAAGGAACAAGTCATGATTGTGCCACCCTTGGCCCTGCGGCGGAGGTCGAACTGCGCGCCGATCATCCGGGCGCGATAATCCATGATTCGCAATCCCATTCCTTTGGTTTCATGCGCGCTCGGTGGGAGGCCGACGCCATCATCCTCGACGATCAGCGATGTGCGTCCGTCGACGGTCATGAGCTGGATGGTGATTTCCTGCGCCTTGGCGTGCTTGACGGCGTTGTACACGGCCTCCTGGGCGATGCGAAACAGTTGAATGGCTGGCGGCCCCTTGGGCTCGACGCCGTCGGATTCATCCACCTTCACGGAGCAGCGCACGCGAAAGGTTTGCTCGGTGGTGTGGGCAATTTCTCCGAGGGCGAAAAACAGCCCGCGCCGCTCCAGTTCGACGGGGTAGAATCCCTTGGCCAGGTTGCGCACCTGCTCGACGGTTTGCTGAAGGAGCTTTTCGATTTTTTTCGCTTCCCGCGCGTTGGGTTCCGAAGTGCGATCCAGCTTCAGTTTCAAGGCCCCCATCATATAGCCCATGCCGGCCAATTGCTGGCCGAGCCCGTCGTGCAATTCCTGGCCGAGCCGGAGCTGTTCGCTCTCGATGGCGCGGGCGATTTCCGCTTCGAGCCGCTTGCGTTCTTCGATTTGCGCCTGGAGCTGTTTGTGGGTCACCGCCAGCTCGACCGTGCGCTGCTCGACCCGCAACTCCAACTCGTGCCGCCACGTCTCCAGTTCCGTCTCGATTCGCTTGCGCTCGGTTATGTCGCGCAGGATCACCGTGAATAATTGCTGGCCGTCGATCTCCATGTGCGAGATGGCGGCTTCGATGGGAAACTCCTCGCCGTCGGTCCGTACCGCGCTCAACGCGCCCAGCGCGCCCATGCTGCGGTTCGTGACACCCCGCCGGCCAAATTCTCCGATATGCTTGCGATGCACCTCACGAAAACGCTCCGGGATGAACCGGTCGATCGAGTGGCCCAGCGCTTCCGCGGCCGGACAACCGAACATCCGCTCTGCGGCTGGATTGAAGAGCACAATGCACTGCTCTGCGTCTACGGCGATGATGGCGTCCATCGCCGAATCGATCAGTTGGGCATATCGTGCCTGGCTCTCACGCAGCGCGGTGACGGCGCGATTTCGCTCGATGAGGTCAGCCGCCTGGCGGACGAGGAGATCGAGCATCCGTGATTCGCGCCGATTGGGCTGGTGGGGCGCCGCATAATGCGCGTTCAGCACACCAACCAAGACACCCGAACGGCTGCAGAGGGGTGTTGACTGCACGGCCCGCACCCCGGCGTCGAGCAGAACCCCCATCGCGGGTGTCCCCACGAAAATCTGGCTCTTGGTGACATCCTCGACGATCACACGCTCACCCCGCCGCAGGGCCGCGCCACTCGCGCTGCTTCCATCGTGAACTTTCCCGAAAAAATCCAGGAACGGCTGCGCAAAACCGCGTTGGGCAACAATTGTCAGTGTTCCCGTATCCGGGTCCGCGAGTTGAAGGGTGCCACGCTCGGCGTCGGTGATGGCGATCGCGGCATCCAGAAAGGCGTTCAAGAGAGTTTGAATGTCCTCGTGTTGAACGAACCGGCGGCTCACCTCTTGTAACCGCAACGTGTCTTCCAGGTCGCGCCGGGTCTGTTCCTCATTTTGTTGCAGGGCCGACTCGTGCTGGCGGTTCTCAAAGACAACGGCGCCCAGCACCAGATTCGTCAGGGTGACGGTGCTCAGGTACGCCTGCAACAAGACCAGAGATTCATTTCGATTGGAGGACGCGAACGGGCCAAAGCCATGCTGGGTACCCAGAATCGCGACGACGGCGACGATAAAAGCCGCGCTGATCGCCCCGCGTTGTTCGAGCCGATACGCCGCAAACAGCACGGCGGGATATAACAGAAAGCGCGGATACCGATTGAACACATCCCCATACGGGCCGCTGAACCCAAGAACGCAAACCCCCAACAACACCGTCAGGATCAACATCGCCTCGAAGACCTGCCGTCGGTTCCAGCGTGGAAGCGGCGCCGCGCACCAGATGAGAAGGAGCGGCGTGACGATCAAGGCGCTGACCGCGTCGCCGAGCCACCACGTTCCCCAGATGGGACCGTATTGGGACCAGAGCGCATAGCCTCCCAGCGCCAGGCTGGTGACGCCAAACGTGGCGCTGACGGCCGTGCTCAGAATCGGCGCCGCCAGCACGTATCGAAAGATGTCCCCGGCCCGATCGAAGGCATGGCGTCCGTTGGCAAATCTCTCGACCAACCAGGCGCCGAGCACGGCTTCGAGGGTGTTCCCCGCGGCGATGCCGATGGTCGAGAGAACCGATCCGGCGGTGGTGATGTTGACGAGGAAGGCGCCGAGCCAGACGCCCGGCCAGAGGCGGTACCCGAACATCAACAGCACGGCCAGGGCGATTCCGGTGGGAGGCCAGACGGGCGACGCGCTGCGGTGGAGGAAGGCCAGTTTCAGCCCGAGCTTGCCGGCCACAAAATAGACGGCGGCGAGGGCGAGAATCTTCCATACGTCCGCGAGAACGTACTTCTCACTTCCCGCGGATGTTCGTGCGGTTGTCACGCGACTCGCTTCCACATGCATGTTCACGCTCCACGCCGTATGGATGCAAACGATATCCGGCCGTCACTCCAAGCGAACCCGATTCATGAAAACAGTGACATACAATGACACGGGAAACGTTCCGTGTAAACCGTCACGACGGTTCGCCCAACGGGTTCTCGAACACGCTGACCAGGTCGGGCAGGATTGCTTCCAACGCGGCCTCGATTCGACGCCACTCGGGGATCATCGGGGACCCCGACGGATGTTCCTGAAACTCCTGGAAGGCGTGTTCCAGCACGCCCGCAAACGATTCAATCGACTTCAATTCTTCGTGAGCATCCAGCCGTTCGACCTTGTTCATTTCCGCCACGGCTTCATACACGCGAACGTAGGCGCGGGCATTGGTCATGTAGGTATGCTTGAGCGTCACCAGAAAATCCCGGCTTAGCACGGAACCGCCGGAGGCCAGTTTGGTATAGAAGGCGCGGGCGATGTCGGCCACCATGCGCAGCAAGCCCCCTTCAACATCGGTGCCAACTTGCTGGTGTTTATGATCGTACCGCGGCGTGATCTCCACCTGGCAAACCCGGTGCGTCCGCACGATGCGGTACATCTCGGAGAGGATGCCCACTTCAATGCCCCAATCGGACGGGAACCGCATTTCGTTGGCAATCGAGGCGAACGTCGCGAATTCTCCCGAGAGCGGGTACCGAAAATCCGCCATGTAATCCAGATAATCGCTTCGTCCCAGTATTTCGCGCAGGGCTTTGACAAACGGAAAATAGAACAGCCGCGCCACGCGTCCGTTGAGCCGCTCCGAAAACCGCGCGTAATATGCCTTGGCAAACTGGTACCGAAGATGGACGACTGGGTAGAGCAATCGCACCATCATCGCCCGATCGTAGGTGACAATATCGGCATCGTGAAACGCCAGCACCGCCACCTCGGCCTTTCCCAGCGCGTAACCCAGGGCGGTCCAGACCGCCTGTCCCTTGCCCCGTTGTCCGACGGGGGTCACCGTATTGATCCTCTGAATGACCCGCTGCACGGCCGGCGCGTCGTTCCACAGCAGCGCTGCCCGGTCTTTCAACGGGGCGACGATCTCGTGCGCATTGCGATACTGCTCGACCGTGGCGCGGTCCAGGCTGATGTACACCCGGCGCAAGAACGCCATGTTCGCCAGTTGATTCACAATCTCCCGCATGGCCGGCGCGGCGAGGTCGTCGTAGAGCGCGGGGATGATCACGCCAATCGGCGAGCGCGCGGAAGCCCGGACGATTTGCCGCTCCATTCGCTCCAGATCCTCCGCTTCCAGGCGGGGGAACGTGGGTACGACATTTTGATGAAAATCTGCCATTGCTATTGTCCTTGATCGCCGCCGGATTCCAGTTCACGCCGGCGCCCGTTGGTAAAGCTAATAGCCTACCTGATTGCGGAAGTCACGCGACGACTGTCTTCAAGCCGCGCGGCTGGCCGGACAGGGTTCCGCGGCTTCCCGTTCCGACGACGGATGCGACCTCTGGGGCGCCGCCAGATAGTGGATCAACGCGTCCACTTCCAGGAGATAAATGGCGCGGTCGTCGTCGGATGTTTGGAGCACCACGTAGCACCGGCGATCGTCCGAGCGGAAGGCATAGCTGTGGAGGACATCAATGCCCACGGCGTTCAGCCGATCGGCCAGCACCGCCGGCAATCCCGGTTTATCCGGAGTTTCGACCAGGACGACAAACTGCAATTCGCACTGGAATCCCGCCGCCGTGAGGGCCCGTCCGGTACGCGCTGCGTCTTCGGTCACCAGGTTCACGACCGTGCCTGAACCGTCCCAATGAGAGGACGCGACCAGCACTTCCGCGCCGCAGGAGGCCGTGATAGCCATCAGCTTGCCGAGCTCGGCCGGTCGATTGCTGGCGCGAACAGTTATTTGAATCTGTCGAGTGGCTCCTGTCATAACGTCTCCTTTCTGTCATTGTCTTTGCCGATGGTCCGATCGCTTTTTTGAACTGGCTCCAGTCTACGACGGCGCGGAAAGGGCGGGCAATTGGGTCTCTGGCGGAACATTGACTAGGAAAACATCGCCCTTCCGCCTAGGAGATTGTCTGAGGGACGGCGCTCTTCTGTGGAGCGTCTGCCGCCGGCGATAGGAATTCATCCTAGGCGAGATTCAGGCGGTCGCCCAATGGCGGATCCCTGATCATTCCGGTAGGATTACGCATTGCGAGGAAATCAGTGAGAACCGCAAGAACAAGTTTGGAAGAGAAAGGGGAACCCCACCAATGACGACCAAGCTCTATGTCGGAAATCTTCCCTTTCGGACCAGGGAAGAAGAGGTGCTGCAGTTGTTTGAGGCGGCCGGCACCGTCGTGAGTTGCAACCTGATTGTGGACCGGGTCACCTCCCTGTCCAAAGGGTTTGCCTTTGTGGAGATGGGCTCGGAGGAGGAAGCCGCCAAGGCCATTTCCTGGTTCGATGGCCGGGAACTCGGCGGGCGCACACTGACCATCAAGGAAGCCCGGCCCCAGGAGCGTCGGGTTCGTGATGATTTCGCGGATGCCGTCTCCGACGGCGACTGGCGGGCGGACCGGCGTCGGCGATATTGATGAGGCCAACGCGCTGGTCCAACGCGACGAATCGCCGACCGACAAGTTTGCGGCGACAGATAGGGTCAGGGGAAGAGGGGTGGTCATGAATCAAAAACCGGGAGTCAGAGGTCACGGGAAGCAACGGATCCTTATCGTCGACGATCACGCGGTGCTGCGCGAGGGATTGGCCATGGTGATCAACCAGGAGCCCGATCTTGTGGTGTGTGGAGAGGCGGCTGACGCGCCGGAGGCCATCCAGGCCGTCGCCGCGTTGCAACCGGATGCAGTTATCGCCGACCTTTCACTAACAAACGGCAACGGTCTTGAATTGATCAAGGATGTGAGGACTCAACATCCCGACCTGCCGATGCTGGTGCTGTCGCTGCACGACGAGGCGTTGTACGCGGAACGGGTGTTGCGCGCGGGGGCGCGGGGCTACATCATGAAGCGCGCGTCGACGACGGAATTGCTGGCGGCGCTGCGGAAGGTCCTGGGCGGGGACGTCTATCTGAGTGAGCGGATGGCCTCCCTCCTCGTCACCCAGGCGGTTGGCAAACGCGAAACTCCGGCCAACGAAGGGCCGTTGGGTTTGCTGAGCGACCGCGAGTTGGAGGTGTTCCAACTCCTCGGGGAGGGCCACGGGACGCGCAAGATCGCCCGGGCATTGGGACTGAGCATCAAGACCATCTCGTGCTATCGGCAGAACATCAAGAGCAAGCTCCACTTGAAGGATGCGACCGAGTTGTTGCATCACGCCGTTCAATGGACCACGGATCTGCATCCCCACGACCCGGCGCAGATTGGTGGACATCAGAATCAGGGCTAGGAGATAGCCCTATTCCAAAATCGGCGGGCTACCCGATTGCGCGGAATGACCGTGTGCGGCAGAATGCTGCCATCCGGATCGAAGTGTCGAGGAGGTCATGGCAAACGAGCGCGACAACATTTTGTCGGCGACGAAGATCGTTCGCGGCAACGGCATTCAACCAGTCTGGCGCGACAGGCATTGCGCCGCGGTTTGTGGGGTGGGGAGTAGTACCCAATGGGCAGCGCCACGACACCGTGGAGGACGGATGGCGGCAACGCCTCCATCTTTTCGCGCCAGACTGTTCCCTTTTTCTTTCCGGTGGCGTCGGCAGCAGTCTTCGACCCGCGAGACCATGGCAATGCGTCCCAAACCTGTCCGGGGATCTCACCGCCCGGCTTCTCCACATACACCGTTGCCTGCGGCTCACAAGGATTACTGGCCGACGCCATCCGCCTCTCTGCATTGACGGAATTCAGAAGACAGAATGCGGAAGGCAGGAGAGCGAACAGATTGAGTTCTAATGTTCGACCTTTGGGGGCGCTCCGCTCGAATCGGGCGGGAGAAAGGGTCGAGAATGTCGGAGAAGATTTGAGGTAATTGAGGCGCGATTTCTACGACTGCTATGTACCACTTGGCAAAACTGGCCGGATCCAATATGAAGGTCCTGGTGTCTGACGTCTCTTGAGGGTAGTCCTCTTCTCGTATTGGATCTGCGTCTTCGAGGCGAGCGCCGTGACTACAATGCGACGGGAGCCCCGATCTCGGATCGGGGTAAACCGGGGGTGTCGACCTCGGAGTCAGGGCGGAGCCCCCACCCCTTTATCCCCTCCGAGGAGGGGTGTGTGGGCGATTGTTTTTTTCAGTTTTTTTTTGACCTGCCAACGGAATTATGTGGACAAGTGGTATACGAATATGTATTGTCGTGGCGATTTGGGTTGTTTGACATAAGGGGATGGGAACCGGAAGAGTGAAAAGCGAAGAGGGATCGGGGAAGGGAATACGGCGGATGGCGCGGCGCGCCGTCCCTACCAGAGAGACCAAGGGTCGCAAAAAAGGGTGTTTTTGCGAAACGAACCCAATGTTTTATTGACAAAAACATATGTCGAGTGAGCTTGTGGCGCAAGCGGTTAGGGGCTTTTAGGGGTGGATTTTTTGGTTGGGTTCGTTTGGCTTCGTTTACGCCTGTTCGCGTCGCCCTCTGGGTGCTAGATGCCCCTGTTTGTGCGGGGGAGCGTCACCCCGGCCGCGTCGATTCCCGACCTTGACTCGACCGCCGCAGCCGGGCGAAGGTAGGTCTGGTGATGAATATCGGGTTTGTGTCAACGCGGTTGGCGGGCACGGATGGCGTGACCCTGGAAACCATCAAATGGGCGCGGATCTGCCGCGACCTGGGTCACAACGTGTTCTTCTGTGCCGGCCAGCTCGATCCCGAGATTCAACCCGGGACCATCGTGCCCGAAGCGCACTTTACCCATCCCGAGATCGTTGCGCTCCAGCAGAAATGTTTTGGCGCACATACACGCGTGCCGGAGACCACCGATCGACTCCACGACCTGCGCCGACGATTGAAGGCTGGCATCGCCGAGTTCGTGAAGAGGTTCTCGCTGGACATGCTGGTCCCGCAAAACGCCGTCGCGATCCCGATGAATCTGCCGCTGGGCATGGCGCTCACCGAGTTCATCGCGGAAACCGGGATCCAGGCGATCGCCCATCACCATGATTTTTACTGGGAACGGCAGCGGTTCATGATCAACGCCGTGCAGGACATCCTCGACGCGTCGTTTCCGCCGAGCCTGCCGAGCATCCGACACGTGGTCATCAGCACGCCGGCCCGGCGCGAGCTGGCCCAGCGCAAAGGCATCGCCGCGTCGCTGATCCCAAACGTGTTCGATTTCGACACGGAACCGCCGGCGGTGGACGAATACGCCCGCGACCTGCGTGAGCAGATCGGTCTTTCGCCCGACGACATCCTGATCCTCCAACCCACGCGACTGGTTTCGCGCAAGGGCGTCGAGCACGCCATCGAGCTGGTGCGGCGGTTGAAGGAACCGCGGGCCAAACTCGTCGTGTCGCACAGCGCGGGCGACGAAGGACTCGATTATTATCAGTGGTTGCGAGACCTGGCGCATTCCGAGAGCGTGGATATCCGGTTTGTGGCCAATCGGTTCAGCGAGACGCGCAAGTTCGACGACAAAGGCCAGAAGATTTTCTCGCTCTGGGACATCTATCCGCATGCCGACCTCATCACCTATCCGAGCGTGTACGAAGGCTTTGGCAACGCCTTCCTTGAGGCGATCTATTTTCGCAAGCCGATCCTCGTCAACCGCTACTCCGTGTACATGCTCGATATCGAGCCGCTCGGGTTCGAGACGGTCACCATGGACGGATACATTTCCGACGACGTGGTGGAAAAAGTCCGCCACGTGCTGACCGATCCCGAATTGCGCAAGCACATGGCCGACCGCAATTTCGCCATCGCCAAACAACATTTCTCGCTGGCCGTGCTCCGCCGACACCTCCACAACCTCATCGAATCCGCCCAACAGACGCCACCGGGAGAGGCTCGGTAGCCGGCTCTTCTTCATGAACTCCGCGTCTTTGTAGTGAACGCGGTGCGATTTATCGGCGAACAGAAGCCAGTAGTTTCCGATATCGGCGGGCATAGGCGCGGAGGGAATACTTCTTCAGCACAACCTGCCGATTATGCTCGATGAGTTTGCGCGGGGGGCGGGCGAGAAGTGCTTCAACGCGGCGCGCCGCCTTATCGTCCAACTCGCTGTAGAAATGGCCCAGCTTCATTCCCGCCGCGACGAAATCCTGCGTGACCTCGGGAATGTCGCGGCCAATCACCGTCTTGCCGCACAACCAGCCTTCAATAAACGTGTACCCGAACCCCTCCACTTTCGACGTCGTCAGAATTGCATGCGCCAAATGAAAAAGAGGCAATGGATTGTCTAGTTCGGCTCCGAAGCCGATTACCACCGGCAACCGCTCCTGGCGAATCCGTTTCTTCAGCCGCTCGCCATACGCGCGGTCGGTGGCGGAGGACGCATCCAGCGAGATGACCAGTTGATATTTGCGGAGGCGTTTGACCAGTTCGACCGCTTCTTCGTTGTTCTTGCGAACCATGACCTTCATGGGCGAGAGGAGAACTTTCTTGCGCGGGTCGAAGGGGAAACGATGGGCGCGAGCGAATGCCGCGAGCTTCTTCTTCACCTCCTGCAACTCGGCGCGCGGCGGCGGGGGCCGGGTGAAGAACTCGTCATCCACCGGGTTGGGGAGGACGTGAATCTTCCGTGCTGGAACGCCAGGGGCAGCGAGTTTTGCGGCGTCGTGCGTGGTCAACGTCGCCCACACCACGTTTGGCGCGTCGTAATAACACATCCCACGCCAGAACTCGTCGTCGAATTTGCCGGTGCAGTGACGGAGTGCGCGCAACTGCGCGGGCCGGTTGTCCTCGGGGAAATCGTGGACCTGATTGATGATTTTGATCCGGCTCCGACGTACCAGCAGCCTAACCGCGTATGTCAGGCGCGGGTGTTTGCCGAGTCCGATGTTGTGCGTATGCAAGACGTCCACGCCGCGCAACCGCTGGTGAAGCTGATTGGCCAGCAGGTTCGCCCCGGCGAGAAATTCGGCCTGACTCCGCGCAGGGCGTTCGTCGTAGCCGAAATCCGCCAGCACGGTTACGTCGAACTGGCCCGCCAGCGCGCGTTGCGCGTTGCGGATGACGGTCGTGACACCGCCCGGCCGCAGGTGATAATGCAGCATTGCAAGTCTCAACGCCATCCTGACCCGCCCCCTCTCTCCCAGCCAAAGAGTGTGTTAGTCCGTGGCTGTTGTTAATGGTGCACCAGGGTTCTGGTTTTGTCCATCCCCGACGGAGGGAGGGCGAAGCCCGACCGCAGACCGCAACAACAATCCAAGCCGCGTTCACGACTCGGTGAACCATCTCCGGGTGCGCTCTTTCTCTTGCCAACCTGCTCGGAGGCGACCGCGGGGAACCTCCGGGCATTGGCTGCCGTCGCCCCGCGCACGTCTTGGGCGGCGCGGCAGGTGCCTGATGCGGGTGGGGGCGGGCGTCTGATGCCTTGAGTCACCACCGTTGTTTCAACCTGCTGCCTACCGCAGCATGGCTCACCACGCTCGTCGGTGTCGAGTTCGGCGGGACGAAGTTGCAAGTCGGAGCCATGCTGGCTCGCGGAACGCCACTTTTGGGCTTGCATTTCGCGCCGTTTTCGAATCTAATCCCCCACAATCGCGGGTCGTGGAACGTCAAACGGTGACAGGCAATGAAGCGACGTGTGTGTATTGGGGCGAGGGTTCCGTTTTTTCTTGCGGTGATTTTCTTCAGCGCTCCGCTGGCGCGCGCCCAATTTACCGCCAGCATCAAGACCAATACTGTCAATGGCGTGCATAGCAACTGGGTGGGCAACGGTTCTTACATCGTCGGCAGCAATACGTTCCAGGATGTGTTGCAGATCATCAACGGCGGCGTGCTTTCCAACGGTACTGGTTACATCGGTTACGAGGTCAGCGGCAGCAATAATCTGGCCGTCGTCACCGGCCCCGGCTCGGTCTGGAGCAACCGCTTCAACCTCTACGTCGGCTACAACGGCGCTGGCAACAGTTTGCTGATCAGCAACGGGGGCGCGGTGCTTGCCAGCAACACGTTCATCAGTAACGCGGGGTCGCTGACCGGCTGCGGTACGATCAGCGGCACGGTCGTCGTGGGCACGAACTCCACGGTGCTGGCCAATTGTGGCGGGACACTGACGTTCACGGGGAGTGTCACCAACAACGGCACGATGCAGGCCATCAACGGCACAACGCTCGAAGCCTACGGCACCGTCGTCAACAACGGCACGATCGACTTCTACCGTGGCGCGACGAACTTCCACGGAGCCTTCATCAACAACGGCACGGTCGTGGCGGCTGTCACCATTGGCAACGGTCCGACTTCGCCGGATGGCAGCTATCGGAATGCGGACGACATCGCCCAAACTCTGAGTTTCACCAATGTTGGCATCACGTCAACCAATGGCGGCACGTACAGCATAAACATTGGCGACAATATCAACCTTGCCAACAGTCTCGAGTTGGGCCCGGCTTACTTCGACCTCTTGCTCACGGCCCGCACGATCAACCTCACGAATAACATTCTGTTCGGATCCGGGGCTCTCATTCTGGATGCCCAGACGGTCAATCTGAACGCGACGGTGACGACGACAAACGGCGCCCTTCTCAGCGCACCGTACGGCATCTTCGGCACGGCCACGCAAGTCAACGTGCTGAGCGACACCGACAGCCTCCAGCAGGCCATCGATCTTGCATCACCCACGAATCTCGTCACCATCCAGGTGTCTCCGGGCCAATATCCCGGCGACCTCACGATCAGCAACACGCAGGTGACGCTCGTCAGCACCAACGGCGAGACGGTGATTACCGCCAGCAACCTGATCATCGGCGTGGATTCCTTCGTCGCCACCAACCGCCTCACGATTGATGGCGGCAGTCTCTATGTCACCAACGCGCTGGCCACCGGGGCGTTGGACGTGCGGAACGGGACGCTGACGTTCCGCGGCGTCATGGCGACCGTGGACAATCTGCTGCTGACCAACGGCACGCTCGGCACGATGATTTTCAGCAATGGGACGCTCCAGGTCGGGAGCACCGCGGTGACAAACGGCCAGCAATTCGTCGTCGGCGACGGCGCGGACTCCGCCACCTACCATCTGCTCGGCGGGGTGCATTCGTTCAACAATGGCCTGCGCATCCGCAATAACGCCACGCTCTCGGGCTGTGGGTCGATTAGCGGCGTGGTCCTCGTTGACGCTGGCGGATCGGTGGTTGCTGATTGCGGCGGCACGCTCACGTTCAACGGCAGTGTGACCAACAACGGCATCATGCACGCCGAGAACGGGAGCATTCTCGAATCCTACGGCCCGGTCGTCAACAACGGGATTATCGACATCATGGACGGCTCGACCAACTTCCATTCCACGGTTGTCGATCACGGCACGATCGTGGAAGCCTCCTACTTCCAGGTGGTCAGCCTCGCGCAGCAAAGCAACGACATGAACATCGTGTGGACCACCGTGGGCGGGCGCAGCAACGTCGTCCAATTTTCCACGGGCGACGCCAGCGGCAACTACTCAAACAACTTCACCGACCTCAGCACGGCCGTCGCCATTCCCGGCACCACCCTCGGCACGACCAACTTCCTCGACGTTGGCGGTGCCACCAACACACCGTCGCGCTACTATCGGGTGCGGCTGGTGCCTTGAGCCACTGGACGCGACCCTGCTGTCGCAAGCAGAAAACGCCGTGCGGTTCACTGCGAACGCCTAGATTCACCTCTCTCCATCACTTTGGGTGCTGAACGTTCAGCGGTGCGAGCGCTTGTTTCCACCCGGAGGGTACCTGACCTATACGTTTTACAAGTCACCACATTTTCAGGTCGCGAACGGGGGGAAGCGTCCATTCCTGACATCAAAGGGCAGGGAACCGACTTGGTGAGAATCACAACAAATTCAGGCGAAAGAAGAGACTTATCGCGGAATGACGCCAAAACTCAAAATGTTGAGTTGGCGGGAGTGACGGGGCAAATGACCTGACCCGTACCACAGAATTTCAACGCGAACACGCGCGCTGCCTGTGCATCAACAATCTGCTGGAGCGAGATCGGCCGTTGTATCAGCCCGCCAGCGATCATCCGGTTGGGCCGATTGCTGAACAGCATTGGCAATCATCAAATGGTTTGGCAATGCCGGTAAAGTCAAATAAGTCGGACCATACCATTTCTGACGACGCATGAAGTTCTTGCCCAGCGGCGAGACAATCAACCGATGAAGTTGACGGCCCGACGGCGCCGTTTCCGCCAGGCCGAAGGCGTCAGACCGAAGTGTTTCTTGAACATCGCGGTGAACAATCCCGGATGTTGGAACCCGCAGTCCATACTGATGTTGACAATCTTGGCGTCCGTCTCCAGCAAAAGCAGCCGGGCCCGGTCGAGGCGAAGGTCGATTTGTTTGGGGAGGAGCGTGACGCCGAACTGAGCTTTGAATAGCCGGCTGAAATGACGCACGCTGCAGCCGCATTCCCGCGCCAGTTTGCTGGCGGAAACACTTTGGAACTCGGCGGCCGGAATCCGCCGCACGAGCGCCTCAATCCGGTCCGCCGCGCTCGGCGCCGGGTGAGCCGGTGCCGGTGATGCGGCCGTCGCGCCCCGTAGATGACTGACCGAGAGATAAACCATGGCGCAACGGGCCGCCAGGTAATCGTCCGCGCGGGCCTGCCGGGTCAACGTGGTGAATTGTTCGGCCAGCGGGTGGCGGTCGGGAAACACATCCACCCGGCTGGTCTGGGACATCTGTTGCAGTTGATGACTCTCCAGCAAGCTGACAATGCCGGTCAGCAACTCCGGCACGACGTAGAAGTAATCGAGTTGAAGGTCGCCAAGCACGCTGGCCCGAATCACACACCGGCAACTGTGACCGGCGCAGATTACCTCCGCTTCGGCCAGCAAGCGGGACGACTCCGGCAGGAGGAGCGACCCGCTCCCGTGGTTGACGCGGACAAATACCCAGCCGGGCAATTGGACATTCCACTCCACGCCCGGTTTGAGCCGTCGTTCGTAGAGGGTCAAATGGCCGACATACTTGTCCACACAGAGGCTATCTGCCAGACGTTTGCGGCAAAGCTGTGACGCTTGTGTGAATGTGCCGTGAAATAAGTCGCATCACGAAAACAGTAAGGACTCCACGTGGATTTGATGTGGCGGCAGTAGGTTTGGTCCGACTACCCGAACGTCGCCGGCACACCCCCCGAACCGTGATGAAGAGGCACCGGAAGGGCGCACGTTACTGTTTGGTGACAGCGGGACACAACTGAGTGACAGCGAGCTCACGTTTTCACGAACGCACTCGGTGGCAATGGATTGCGCGAGGCCGGTGCATGGCAGAAACCTGATGCAAGATGTCCGTAAAGTGTGCGCGACATTTTGAGCGTTTCATTACTATGTGCCCCGCGAACAGCAGTGGGAGTGGCGATGCGGTCGGAACGGAGCACGGTGGCGAGAAGCGCGGGCTCTGTTGACGGAAAAACAACAACACAGCTCTGACAGAAACACAACAACAACACAACTCATAGGGGGAAGTACATGCAAAAGTATGGATTAACAGTAATGGCGGGAGTGGCGGCACTGGCAATTGCCAGCACGGCTTCTGCTCAAACAAACGTAATCTTACGCATCACCGGTTCCACAGCGTACCGGAGCGTCATTCATCAAACGATTCTGGCCATGATCACGCCCGGCAGCCTGAAGTATGGCTATGGCGGGACAAGCTTGAATAGCGCGAGCTACGCCGAATTCGTCGGAGCGCTGGTTGGCAATACCAGTGTCACCTGTGACGTCAAAACCGTATGGAGCGGATCTGTTGACGGTATCCAACGTCTGACCAATCAGGGCAATCCCGCGTTCGAAAACACGACCTGGCTGGCCAGTGGCAGTTTGTCTTCGACGGGTACGCCGAATCTGGCTGCCGGCACTGAGATGGCATATGCTGACGCTGCGATGAGCGACGTCTTCCAAGACTCGACCATATTCCAAACGCCGGCAATCGACAACAGTGAGGTTATTGGCGTGATCCCGTTCGAGTGGTGTCGGAACGCCGGATCGCCCGCCAGCCTGAGCAACATGACGAGCATGTTGGCACAGGAGCTACTCTCCGTGGGATCCGTGCCGTTGCAGCTCTGGTCCGGCAATGCCAATGATGCGGGCACGCTTGTCTACGTTACGGGCCGCAACTTTGATTCCGGCACACGTGTTACTGGATTTGCCGAAAGCGGCTTTGGCGCAGGTTCGCCTCCAAACCAGGTTCAGGTCCTCGCCAATGCCGCGAATATCGCCACGAATGTATCGGCTTACCCGGCGCAAACCGTACTTGGCGTATACTTCCCCCTTGGCGAGTCTGGCTATAGCAGCGGCGGACTTGTTTCGGGAGCGTTGAATGTCTACGGCACCGATTCATCCACCAATACTGGTGACATAGGATGGATCGTCGGGTATCTGGGGGTAACCGACGCCAACAACGTAACCAACGGCGCGCCCATGACCTGGAACGGGGTTGCCTACAGTCCCACAGCCGTGGAAAACGGCCAATACACCTACTGGGGTTACGAGCACTTCAACTACAACAACAACGTGAGCGGCAACTCTCTGACCGTCTTGACCACGCTTGAAAACGACCTTTACAACGCGGTGGTCGATCCAACACCGTACGGCGGTCTACCGCTTGCCAAGATGACGGTCGGTCGGTCGGTAGAAGGCTCCCCGGTCGGCTACGGAAGGGCGTTCTAATCCGAGACGAAACAATGACAATCGGGACAAACAGAACTGGAAACCAGATTCTGGAAGGATCATATGATAAAAGAAACGACACGTAGCCATCGCACGATGCTGGTGGCGTTAGCGAGTGTCGCACTACTAACGTCGGCTGTTCACGCCCAGACCGTCACCACATCGTTGGATGACTTGATCTTGGGCTTCCGCGCGACGGGAGGCACTGGAGCGGGGTTGAACCTGGAAGTTGACCTCGGCCCAGTCAGTAGCTTCTATGACGGCGCAAACATTGGGCTAACCCTACCCGGGCTGGCTGTACAGGACCTCGTTAACACCTATGGGGCAAATTGGTACACAGATGCAGACTTGTGGTGGGGCGCAGCCGCGACTGACGGCAACGCAGGACCTGACCCCAATGGCAAGCCGGCGTCCACTCTTTGGGCAACCGGCCAGACAGCCAACGCAGCGCCGCTGCGCGGAACCGTCGGTCTCCAAGGGCCGGCCGCCACCAGGATTGCAGGGATGTACCAGGGGTACATTGGATCGTTGAATGGCGCTGCCAGTACGGCAAACAGTTCAGAAGCTGCTGTCATCAACAACACGGCCTCCGGCAGTTGGTCGGCGCAGGAGACTACCGACAACAGCTTCGGCTACTTCAGTCCGCTGATTGATGGCCAGGTTTCGAGCGACGACACGTTGAACCTGTATGAGTTGCAACCGTCGAGCACGTTCCCCAGACCCGCGGGCGCGTATGAAGGCAGCTTGGTCTTGACACAAACGGGGCTGAGCTTTGAAGCCGTTCCTGAACCCTCGACATGGGTGTTGGTAGGTCTTGGGCTTGGAGTGTCAGTTATGCTGGTCCAGCGTAAGAGGGCTGTTCGGGCCTAACTGACGATCAGAATTCAAACAGTTGAATTCGGCTGCGAGGCCCCTCTCCCTCTATTCAATGGGGGGAGAGGGGTCTCCTTAACAAGAAGAAACCAGCCGCCTACACACGTTACAGGCCCGTGACAACAACGACAACAGAAAGTCACAATAAACGACTGGTTCTACTGATTGTGCCTTCTTACACTGCGTGAAATCCGCTTCGGTTTAGATGAGAGTTGAAAATTCGTAGGATAATTCCAATCATGTTTGTGGTTTGGTTCAGTTGTCCAATGGCATGGGGAGCCGCCCCACAACGGATTTTCATTCACGAATATCAAATTAAGGGGGCGCACCAATTGACAAGGACTGAGATTGAGGAGGCGGTTTATCCTTATTTGGGTCCGGGCCGAACGAAGGATGATGTTGAGAAGGCACGGTCCGCCTTGGAAAAGGCATATCAGGCCAAAGGTTACCAGACGGTTTCGGTTCAGATTCCAGCGCAACCGTGGCAGGACGGCAGCATTATCTTGGAGGTCACGGAAGCTCCGGTCGGCCGATTGAGGGTGCATGGATCGCGGTATTTTTTGCCCAGCCGGATCAAGTCGATGGCGCCGTCGCTGGCCGAAGGTAAAGTTCTTAATTTCAATGAGGTGAACCGGGATATCATCGGCTTGAATCAACTTTCGGACCTGCGAGTGACACCTTCTTTGCGCACGGGAGTGACGCCGGGTACGGTGGATATTGACTTGGGCGTAAAGGATACATTTCCTCTGCACGGAGGCCTTGAGCTTAATAATCGTCAGAGTCCGAATACGAGCGAGCTCCGTTTGGATGGATCGCTGAGCTATGACAATCTCTGGCAATTGGGACATTCTGTTGGCGGGAGCTTTCAGTTGTCTCCGGAAGATATAAGTCAGGTAAAAGTATTCTCTGGATATTACCTGGCGCGTTTTCCCGAGATCAGTTGGTTGACCCTGACGCTACAGGGGACGAAACAGGACAGCGCGGTATCGACCATCGGCGATCTCGCCGTGGCCGGTCGCGGTGACGTGGTCGGCATCCAGTCCAGCATGGTCTTACCCGGCGGCAAAGAATTCTCCCACACGCTGACTCTGGGTTGGGATTATAAACAAAACGAGCAAAACATCACCGCTGCCGGTAGCAAAACCAATACAACACAAACCAGCTACGATTACTTTCCATTCAGTGTGACCTATAGCGCCACGTGGCTGGTCAACACTAATCAGACTGAACTCAACATCGGGCCGACGTTTAGTTTCCGCGGTGCGGGCAGCAGCGAGGGCGCATTTGAAAAGGTGCGGTATGGATCGGACGGCAGCTTTGCGTGCTTGCGGGCAGACCTTTCGCATACACACGAACTGTCCGAAGGATTTCAACTATACGGGAAAATACAGGGACAGGTTGCGGATCATCCACTGGTAAGCGCGGAACAGTTTGGCGGAGGCGGCTTGGGAACGGCTCGGGGCTATCTCGAAGGCCAAGTGTTTGGTGACGATGCAGTGTTTGGCACGGTGGAGTTGCGCAGTCCGTCGCTTTACGACCTTGCAAGGAGCAAGGCTTCTGATTGGCGAGTCTATCTTTTTGCCGAGGGCGGTCGGTTGACGATCCTCGAGCCGCTGCCCCAGCAGGAGTCTCAGTTTGACTTGATGGACTTCGGAGTCGGCAGCCGGATGAGTCTTGTAAATCACTTCAATGGCTCGATCGATCTGGGTGTTCCTGTACTCAGACAATCGCAAACAAGGGCTTATGACCCGCGTCTGACCTTCCGACTGTGGGTTGCCTATTAGGACAATCCGATGATGAAGCATGTTGACGAACGGCCAATGATCAGGAACCTGTTAAGAACAATCCGGTTAAGACGCGGGCTGCTGGCCACGATCGTCTTTCTCATCCTGTCGGAAGCGGCACAGGCATCGACCTGGTGGAACGACGAATGGTCTTATCGTAAAAAGATCACGCTGGATACGACAACAACTGGCATCGCCATTTCTGATCCAATCGGCACCTCACCGGTCCTGATTCGATTGCACGCCGGCAATTTTCAGTTTGACGGCGCCAGAGAGGATGGAAGCGATATTCGGTTTGTCGCCGAAGACAACAAGACACTTCTCCCGTACCACATAGAAAAATATGACGCGCTCATGGGGGAGGCATTTCTTTGGGTAAAAGTTCCCGATGTAAAACCCGGGACCCGAGACAATTTCTGGCTCTATTACGGGAATGGGAATCCGAAGCTGGCTAATGGGAGTGATGCGAAGGGCACGTACGACCCAGACACCGTATTGGTTTATCACTTTAACGAGCACGGAACTCCCGCGGTCGACTCAACGTCGTTTGGCAATCTGTCGCAGAACGCCGGCATCGCCACGGACGGGTCATTCATCGGTTCCGGGATTCGATTGGACGACCGGACAGCGTTGACGATTCCTCCGTCGACCTCGCTTCAGTGGTCAGAAGGGTCTCCCATCACGATCTCGGTCTGGATCAAGCTGACAACGGTACCATCCAAAGAAGTCATCTTCAGCCGGCGCGAAGGGAACACGAGCGTTGTGGTGGGAGCGGACAGCGGTGTTCCGTATGTCGAAGTCTCCAGGGAGGGCAACGCGCAACGGAGCGCGGCGACGACGCCCATGTCCGTTGGAAGCTGGCGACATCTGGCCGTCGTTGCCTCACCGGCAACGATTACGCTTTATCTCGATGGCGACAACGTTGCGTCCCTGAACACCTCCCTCCCCGCGATGAACAGTGCGCTGCAGATTGGAGGGGAAAAGTTCAGCGGCGAACTGGACGAATTCGAACTATCGCGGGTGGCGCGGTCGCCCGGGTTCATCAAGCTGGCCGCCATGGGCCAGGGAGACCAGGGGAGCAAATTGCTGGTTCTGGGGCCAGACGAACAGGCCACAAATTGGATGAGTTGGCTCACGAACGGTTACGTGGGTGTGATTATCAGGTCGCTGACGTTGGACGGATGGATCGTGATCGGCATTCTCGGCCTGATGTCATTCATCAGTTGGTGCGTGATGCTTAGCAAAGCGTCTTACCTGAACAAGGTTGCCAAAGGCAATGCTCAGTTCATGAAGGCATGGCACCACGTCTCCTCGAATCTTTCCATTTTGGTTCATACGGATTTGGATCATGTCAAAACGTTGGGGGGACGCATCGACGAAAAAAGTTTGCGGACAATCCGCCGGGCTTCGATCTATCGCATCTACAGCATCGGCACCGAGGAGCTCCGAGACCGCCTGGCAAGGGATGAACAGAATGGTGTTTCCAGAGCACTGTCGGCGCGGTCCGTCCAAGCCATCCGCGCGACCTTGGATGGTGGGTTGGTCCGCGAAACTCAAAAACTGAATCGCCTGATGGTTTTGTTGACCATTGCCATTTCTGGCGGTCCGTTCCTCGGACTGTTGGGCACCGTTGTCGGTGTCATGATTACGTTTGCGGCGATTGCACAACAGGGTGAGGTGAACGTGAACGCCATCGCACCGGGCATTTCTGCCGCGTTGGCCGCGACAGTGGCTGGTCTGGGCGTCGCGATACCGGCTCTGTTTGGCTACAACTATCTATTGTCTCGGGTCAAAGACGCCACCAGTGACATGCAGGTGTTTATCGACGAATTCGTCACGAAGATGGCCGAATTCTACGAATCCTACGACGGCAGCGAAGAGAACTCCACAGTGGAAGCCTTGGGGAAACGCTAGTATGCAAGCGCAATCCGAAGGCAAACCCTATGATGACATTAACATCACGCCCATGCTTGATTTGGCTTACGTGTTGTTGGTGATCTTCATTCTCATGTGCACGGCGGCCATTCAAGGGATGAAAGTTGATCTGCCGCGAGCCAGCAAAGGGGCAAATTTGGGCAAACCAAAGACCAAAGCCATTTCAGTCAACAATGAGGGCAAAGTGTTTCTCGATACCGTTCCCGTTTCGTTGGAAGAACTGCAACAACGTCTCATGCAACAGAAGGCGCAGACTCCCGAGTTTCCAGTCGTTGTGGCCGGGGACAGTGGCACGCAATATCAGAAGATCATGGATGTGCTCGATCTGTTGGGGCGACTGGGGATTTCACAAGTCGGCCTCGCGACAAAGGCCCAAGGAAAATAAGATGGGCGCTTACGAAGAAGAAGAGCCGAGTGTTTTTCAGAAATATCGTGTGATCATTGGCTGCGGCCTCATTGCCGCCATCGCGACAGTCGTGTGGTTCGGTCAAAGGCTTTTGGATCGGACTTCGCGGTCGCGCGAGGTACAAAATCTGATCCTGGTCAGTTTGCCTCCGCCGCCTCTTCCTCCACCCCCTCCCCCTCCTTCTCAATTGCCTCCTCCTCCGACGGAGAGCGAGCAGAAGATGATCGAGCAAGCGCCGGTTACCGAGATGGAAACCAAGCCCGACGAAATGTCAAAAGACAAGCCTTCGGGCAGCGAGTCGCCTGCCCTGGGGACAAGCATTCAAGGTGACGGGCCTTCGGACGGATTTGGTTTGCGTGGGGGCAATAGTTTTTTTGGTGGCGGCACAGCCAAAGCCATGAACGGCGGCAGCGGTAGCCGATGGGGATGGTATGCAAGCCAGGTTCAAACCGCAATTTCCCAGGCATTACAAAACAACAATAACACGCGCCTCGCTGACTTTCGCATTGTCGTAAAAATCTGGTCTGATCGAACCGGTCGGATCACGCGCGCTCGTATCGCCGGATCAACTGGTAACGCGGTGCTTGACAATGCCATCACCAACGAAATTTTGGGCGGGCTTATTTTACAGGAACCTCCACCAGATGGAATGCCGATGCCAATTGTGTTGCGACTTACTGCGCGGCACTCGCTGGCGGCCCTCTCAAGGTAATACCCGTGATCAATACGAAGCGTTATATCCAGTTGCTGCTCCTGCAGTTCCTTTGCACGGGGTTTGTGTTTGTTTCTCCCCACGGGTACGCTGCCGAATCTGACAGTTCAACGGCCCCGGTTATCACAGGGACAGCGTTTGGTTCTCCGGATTCGACAATCACAAACAGGCCGTCAACCTCCTTGCCAGAGGGCACACATGCGGGCCCGGGAAATTCAAGTGATGTGCCAGATTCAAGAGGTCTCCCGCCGTCGCCGGTCCCGAATCGTTCGGCTCCTTCGCCGACACCAAAGTCTCAGAACGTGACCATCAATCTTATTAACCGGCTCGTTGAGCGGGGTGTGCTCTCCGCGGAAGACGCGAAAGAGCTGATTCAACAAGCGGAAACTGATGCAGCCGAGGCTCGTGCCCAGGCTCTTAAGACAGACACAAACCAGGCAACCAACGATGGCGATACGGTGCATGTTCCCTATGTTCCCGAAATTGTCAAGGTGCAGATACGAGATGAAATCGAGGACGATGTATTGCAACACGCTCGAGCAGAACATTGGGCTGCTACGAATGCGCTTCCAGCCTGGGCATCCCAGTATGTGGTCAAGGGCGATATTCGGGTTCGCTATGAGGATTTTATCTTTCCCAAGGGCAACAATACAACCGGAGTATTCCCGAATTTTAATGCGATCAATACAGGTTCACCGTTTGACACCACAGGGGTCGACGGTTCACCACAGCGGGATGTGGATCACAATCGAGTTCAGGTTCGGCTTCGCGCCCGGCTTGGCACCGACATTGATCTGAAAAATGGTTTCACGGCGGGGCTTCGTCTGGCAACGGGCACGGATGATCAACCCGTTTCGGTCAACCAAAGCCTGGGTACAGCCAACGGGGGCCAAGGAGGTGACTTCAGCAAGTATGCTGTCTGGCTTGATCAGGCTTTCATAAAATATGAATTGGGGGGATTACCCACCGAGGACCTGGCGATTTCTGTCGGCCGTTTTGATAAACCGTTCTTTTCAACGTCCATTATCTGGTACGATAATCTCGCTTTCGATGGTCTTGCGGTGCAGGGAAGAAAGCAACTTCTCGAGGGAGTCACCCCATTTTTTAACGTCGGTGCTTTCCCCATCTTCGATACGGACCTCAATTTCTCCTCGAATCGTCCCCAGAAATACCCCAGTGAGGACCGATGGCTTTATGGGGGGCAGGTGGGAACTGATTGGAAGATCAACGACGATTTCAGCTTTAAAGGGGCCGCCGCATTTTATTATTTTGCCAACATTGCCGGGAAACTGTCCAGTCCGTTCGTTCCGTTAACATCCGCGGATCAAGGCAACACCGACGATACGCGCCCGGCCTTCGCGCAATTTGGAAACACGTATATGAATTTGCGTGATATTACCCCGACAGCCGCGAATGATTTTGGCGCCATCGATCAGTGGCAATACTTTGGCTTGGCCTCTTCTTTTCACGACCTCGCGTTCACAGGGAAACTGGACTACGAGCATTTCCAACCGTTCATTGTTTCGCTCAATGGAGAGTTTGTCGAAAACATCGCTTTCGATGCCGGTAACATCAACGCCACGGCGGTAAACAACCGTGGGCCTGATCTCCCGAATGGGAACCCGGGTCCCTTTGTCGGTGGGGGTACGGCGTGGATCGGAGGAATCAACCTGGGAAGCGCCGCACTGCAGAAACGCTGGGATTGGAACCTGGCTGTGAACTATCGATACGTGGAATCGGATTCCGTCGTCGATGGTTTTTGTGAACCGGATTTCGGAGGGGGCGGCACCAACGTGAAGGGGTACACGATCCGCGCGTGGCTCGCGATCGAGCCGAACATTTATTTTGGCCTCAATTGGATGAGCTCCGACCAGGTCGCCGGCCCCACGTTGAAAGCGGACACCTTCTGGCTCGATGCCAACGCGGCATTCTAATTTTGTGAAACCAACAACATGGGCACATTCTATGAAAAGAAGCGCTGTTTCCTTTCTGATGCTCGGATTTCTTTGCCTGGCGGGAGTTCAGGCAGTCGCGGCAGAGGAGCCGACGCAAAGCGTCGAGACACGATTGCGTGAAAGATTGCGGGACACGATGCTCCAGTTGCGCGACGCCCAGGCGGCTGCTGAGACGGCGCGCGCAGCACTTCAGGCGGCCCAGACGCAAAGTGCCGACGAGAAGCAAGCCCTGACCGACAAACTCGCGGCGATCACCAAAGAAGCCAACGCGAACAAACTGGCAGCCCAGGCTGTGGAGAGCCTCAAATCCCAGGTGGCTCGCCAGGATAAGGAAATCGCGCAGCTTAACGAAGGGATCGAGAGCTGCCGGCAGGCAGCAGAGTTGGCTCGCAACAAAGAAGCGGAACGGGCCAAGCTGGCGGATGAAGCCGTGATCGAGTTGGAAAGGCTTGTTGCCGATCGCCAGGCGAAGAATCTGGCCCTGTATAAGATCGCGACTGAAATCCTTCAACGGTACCAACAGTTTGGTCTGGGTGAGGCCCTGACGGCTCGTGAACCGTTCGTCGGCATCACCCGGGTCAAACTGCAAAACCTGGTTCAGGATTACCAGGACAAACTTCTGAATGAACGAACCACGTTAGAGAAGAAGGATTTGGAATCGTACCGGGACAAGCTTGCCAAACAGGCGCCGCAAACCGCAACACCCAGCTCAACAGCGGCAGGACGAACTTCTGAATGAGCGGGTCACTGTACAGGAAGAATAGTTGGTATCGCACCACGATGGTCGCGGTGAGCATCGTGCTCATTGTGATGAATGAGCTTCCTCCCTGTGCAGGAGATATTTTGAGAAAAAGTGCTTCCCCGAACTCCTCGACGACCACTCCCGCCGGGAAAGACCCGAGCACTGGCACGACAGGGGCATCGCCCAGCGCCCCAGACCTGTTGGCGCGAACCTCCCAGGCACTCCAGGCGGTTCAAGCGATGCAGGCGGCAGCACGGGCGCTCGCGATACAGGGGCCTAATAATCTCGGTTCGGATCCGAACCATCCGGGCAGCACGCTGCCTAACGTTCCAAACGGCTTGGTCGTCGGTGGGTTACAAGTGGATCCTCGCGTATCGCTCAATCCATCCTTGTGGTCCGGGGCAAGTTTACCACAGCAATCGGTCGTTGGAAACCAGACGGAAGTCACCGTGGCGCAACATGCGCCGGAAGCGATTTTGAATTGGTCCAGCTTTAATATTGGAAAGCAAACAAGCCTCAATTTTGATCAGTCCCTCAATGGTGCTGCGCAAACTTCATGGATCGCCTTCAACAAGGTCAATGATCCCTCGGGAGTTCCCTCGCAGATTTTGGGAATGATTCAGGCCCCGGGCCAGGTGTACGTGATCAACGCCAATGGCATCATCTTTGGCGGATCCGCGCAAATCAACGTAAACACGCTCTGCGCCTCCGCGTTGCCCATCAACGATAACCTGATCAGCAGCGGCCTGCTCAATAATCCAGACACCCAATTTCTCTTTTCGTCGCTTCCGTTGGCGGCCGGTGCAAACGGTACGCCGGCATTCACACCTCCCGCTTTGTCAACTCCCGATGGACAACCGGGCAATATCGAAGTTCAACCCGGCGCCCAAATCACGACGCCAACGACAGCGGATAATGTGGGCGGACGGGTGTTTTTGGTTGGGGCGAATGTGAAGAATGAGGGGGAGATATCGACTCCAGATGGGCAAACGATTCTCGCGGCCGGCCTGCAAGTGGGTTTTGCCGCTCATGCGACCACCGACCCAAGCCTGCGTGGTCTTGACGTTTATGTGGGAGCTGTTGCCGATCCGCAAGCTCCACAGAATTCACCCCCGGCGGGGTCTGTCAGCAATGAGGGTCTCATCGATGTGCCGGAAGGAGACGTTACCATGGCAGGCGCGGCTGTGAACCAACTGGGTTTTATCAACAGCACCACCTCGGTTTCCCTAAACGGACGGATTGATCTGTTGGCCAATTACAACGCCGTCGGAAGCGGGGGATTTGCAGGTTTGCCGGCGTTTCTTCCGACAAGCACCGGCGTGGTGACGCTGGGGCCGAACAGCGTCACTCAGATCCTGCCGGAACTATCGAGCGCCGATACCGTTGTGGGGACCACGTTGGCATTGCCGTCGCAAATCAATCTTCAAGGCCTGGCAATTTATCTCGCGCCGAACTCGGTGGTCCTCGCACCGAACGCGAATGTTGCGCTGAACGCCGGGATTTGGGACCGGACAGGTTCGGGGAGCCAGGCGATCGAATCGTTTGTCAACGCCAACGGGTCTGGCCAAATTTATCTCGATTTGGGCGCCTCGATAGACGTGGCGGGCATGGAGGACGTGGAGGTTCCAGTTGCGCAGAATATCGTTGCCGTGCAGTTAACCGACGCCGCGTTAGCCGATTCACCGCTGTTACGGAATGGGCCGCTACACGATCAAACAATCTACGTCGACAGCACAGAGAGCGGAACCTACAATGGCTCCGCCTGGGTTGGGACGCCGCTGGCTGACGCTTCGGGTTATGTTAATTTGATTCAACGTTCCGTGGGTGAACTGACAACGGCGGGTGGAAGCGTGGCCATGAACGCGGGTGAGTCGGTTGTTATGCAAGCCGGCTCAACGATCGACGTCTCGGGTGGATGGATCAATTATCAAGGCGGTGTTGTTCCGGTAACGACACTCGTTTCTGGAGGAAACACGTATCTTCCCGCCCAAGCCACACCCGATCGTACTTATCAGAGGGTGGTAACTTCTACTGAATTTGAAGCAGGCTATATTCAGGGCGCAAATGGCGGCGCCATCAGCATCACGGCGCCGTCCATGGCCTTGGACGGCAATTTGGTCGGCACCACCGTTTCCGGTCCGCGTCAGCAACAACAGGTGCCCAATCCCAGCAGCTTATCATTGATCTTTCAGGCACAGGAGATAAACGGTTCCTCAGTTCTTCCATTCTCTCCGTCACCGCCCTTGATCCTATTCGAAGCGAGTTCCGATTTACCACCGGCTGACCCATTTGCGCTCGACGACTCGGGAAACCCCCTGCCGCTGAGCGCGGATCGGAAGGCGGTGGTTATTTTGTCACCGAATTTGATCGGTCAAAGTGGTTTTGGTTCCTTCACCCTGAATAATAGTGATGGAGCCATAGCGGTGCCGGCGCAAATCGAATTGACGAGCGTGGCGGGCGGTTCGATCAATCTTTCCGCGGCGAATATGGATATTGAAGGCAGCATCACCGCCCCCGGGGGGAACTTGCAATTCACGGTCTATGACTTTTCGCCCTATGCGATTCCGACGTCGTCTCCGCCACCCGACCCGACGCGCGGTCATTTTACTCTCGGCCCGACCGCCAGTTTGAGTGTCGAGGGGACGATGGCACTGAGTTATAGCGACGTGGCTCCGATCGATGCCAATGGGGGAGCGATTTCTGTGAACAGTTACAGTGCCGATCTGGCACCGGGCAGCACCATCAATGCCTCAGGCGGGGTGGCCACGAGTGCCAGCGACAAACGGACGTACGGGACGGGGGGGAGCATCGTAATCGACGCAGGACAAGATCCCAAAACCACTTCCATCGTCGGCGGCCAACTTACACTCGATTCCAGTTTACAGGCCTATTCTGGATCCAAAGGAGGCTCGTTAAGCATCCTGGCGCCCTCCATTCAGATCGGAGGCGCCACTTCGGACCCGGACACATTACTGTTGTCGCCCGACTTTTTTAGTTCGGGAGGTTTTAGCAGTTTTGCCCTCACCGGTCTGGGGGCCCCGGGCGATCAGGCCGGTTCCTATCTTCCGGGACTGGTCATCGCGCCGAATACGGTAATTGCCCCCGAGGTGCAAAGTCTCCTGGCTGGCGTGAATGCCGATGGAGTGGAAACATTGACGCCATACTTGCCGCCAGAAGGATTGCGGACGCCGGTGAGTCTGACGTTGAGTGCGAGCGGGGTCAGGAATGGTTTCCTGGGAGATCCAGTGGTCGTGCGAGGCGATTTGGTGATGGGAGAAGGTGCGGTGATTACAACGGACCCGCTGGGATCTGTGAGCTTGCGTGGTGATACCGTTGCGGTGCTGGGATCGATCTCGGCTCCGGGCGGCACGATTACCATTTCCGGGGGAGCCAGCTCCGTGTTCGGCATTCAAGAAGGACAGGCATTACCGACGGTTGATCTTGGGCCGCAAAGCGTTTTATCGGCGAGCGGCACGACCGTACTCACACCCAATACACAGGGCTATCGGACCGGCTCGGTGTTACCCGGTGGCACGATCAAGGTTTCTGGTAATATCGTTGCGGAGGCTGGATCCGTACTCGATGTGTCGGGGGCGAGTGACGTGCTGGATGTGGCACCGGGCTATCTGGGGACAACACCCTCGTCAACGTCCGGGTTGACTTTGGTTCCGACGCGCATCGACAGCGATGGGGGATCGATTATTTTGGCCGGCACCCAGCAACTTATCAGTGAGGCAACCCTGAAAGGCTTCGCGGGCGGACCAACGGCCGAGGGAGGCACCCTCACGGTTTCCTGCGGGCGCTTTTATACCCCACAGGAAGGGGGAAACCTTGCCTCGACTCCCCTCGATATTACCCTGGATGTATCGCAACAGGGTTTGGGCTTATCCGCCACGTTTTATCCGGCAGGAGAAACGGCGATTGGGAATCCTGTTTTGGACAGCAATGGCCAACCGATTGGCGGGTACGGGTATTTTTCCGCCAACAGTTTTCAGGCCGGCGGCTTTGATTCGCTGATCTTGAAGGGAACAGTTCAGTTCTCCGGTCCGGTCAGCATAGCGGCGAACAGCATGATCTCGGTGGCCGATGCGGGTGTCATCTTTGCCGACTCTTCCGTTACACTTACGGCACCGTATATAGTCCTCGGAAAGCCGTTCCAGGCTCCGGTACAGGCCACGCAAGTCGAACCTCTCTTTTTCGATGGGAACAGTCAGCCCTTCCTGTTTTCACCAACGTATGGCACCGGAAATCTGACAGTCGAGGCGACGAGTCTCATCGATATCGGTGTGCTCTCTTTGCAAAATATTGGCCAGGCGAATTTTATTGCTGACGGAGGCGACATCCGCGGGGATGGCGTCCTGGAGATGGCGGGGGCGATGACACTACGCGCCGGCCAGGTGTATCCACCTACCGCCGTTGGCTTTACAATCGCTGCTTTCGATTACAATCTGAATAACAGTGCCCAGCTTGGCTCGGTAACAATCGAGGCGTCTGGAGATCGCCAACTTCCGTTATCGGCTGGTGGGACGTTGTCGATCTATGCCTCGACGATCAATCAAGATGGCGTTTTACGCGCGCCACTGGGAGCGATCCAACTGGGGTGGGATGGCACCGGCACCGGTCCGATCGATCTCATTTCTGGTGCAACGTTTGACTCAACGAAGCAACTGATCCTCGGGAACAATAGTGTCACGTCGGTTTCGGCCATCGATCCGATCACCGGGCAGGCGTTTGTGATCCCGTACGGAATCGAACTCAACGGCGTCTCATGGATTGATCCGACTGGCTTTGACATTACCGATGGCGGAGTGCCGGCGAAATCGATCCAGTTGTCAGCCGCCAGTGTTGTGGTGGATCCCAATGCCAAAATCGACATTCGCGGGGGTGGTGATCTGTATGCGTATCAGTGGGTTCCCGGGATTGGAGGCTCGCAGGATATTCTTGCGTCATCGTCGAGTTTCGCAATTCTCCCGAGTTATCAGGTGAACTATGCGCCATTTGCTCCTTACAATCCAAATCCAGTGGTTGCCGGTGTCTTTGGCTCCGACGCCGGGTATGTCAATAGCGGTTTGTCGGTCGGCGACCAAATTCATTTGGATGCGAGTCCTGGCCTGGCGGCCGGGACGTATACCTTGTTACCGGCCCGTTATGCGTTGCTTCCCGGCGCATTCCTCGTGACGCCGGTGGCGGGAACGCCGGTCGGGACCACATCCACCTTGCCGGACGGGTCCAGTCTGGTAACCGGGTACCGCTTTAATGATCTCAACCCGAACGTTGTGGTTCAGCCATTAAATGCTGAATTTGACGTGGCGTCTTCGACCGTGGTGGGATCGCGGGCCGAGTACGATAGTTTCCTGGGCAACAGCATACTTGGCCAGGCGGCAGCGGCTGGTGGTTTTGCTCCCCCGCGCCTTCCCATTGATGCCGGTCAGGTGGTGTTCTCAGCGACCCAAACGATGGCCCTGAATGGGACGGTGATGGCCGAGGCGGGAGCAGGCGGTCAGGCGGGTTTGGTTGATATCAGCAGCCCGGAAGACATTCTGATTGCGGGTCCTGGCGCACCCGATCTGAGCGGAGTTCTTGTTCTGGACGCGTCTGAGCTGAGTTCTTTCAATGCGGAAAGTTTACTGATCGGAGGGATTCGCCAGACGGGTGCGGCGGGAACAACCGTGAGCGTCCAGACGGGCAACATGTTGGTCGATAATTCCGGCACACCGCTGACGGGAAGCGACATTATTCTTGTTGCGAATCACCAGTTAACGCTGGCGCCCGGTGCCGCCATCGAAGCCTCGGGCACTTTGTCAGGCGCAGCCGACACGATCTTGTTGGGTGGTTCGACTTCGGGGAGTGGCGATGGAGTCGCGTTGCGGGTGAGCGCCGATCCCGCAGCGACGATCAGCCGGTCGGGTGTGGATTCTTCGACACAGCCTGTTCTCGACATTGGGGCCGGCACCCAACTGAAGGGACCCAGCATCATCACCGATTCCACGGGGGAAACAGCGATCGATCCGGCCGCGGTATTGAATGGCACATCCATCGCCATTGCGAGCGGCCAGATCAGCCTGGCGCTGACCGATCCGGGCAATCTGCAATCCGTTGGCGGCCTGATTCTTTCGGGCACGGCGCTGCAAAGTTTACAAGGCAACGCGCAATCACTATCACTGCTGAGTTATTCCTCGATTGACACATATGGTGTGGGCCAAATCGGGCAGAGCACGCTGGCCAATCTGGCGCTTCATGCCGCCGAAATCAGGGGCTTTAACCAGGGGGATGGCACGGTCCAATTTGTCGCGCAGAACATACTGCTCGACAACAGCGCCAACACAACGGGTCCGGGCGCTGTGAACAGCGGAAGCGGAACATTGGTGTTCGATGGAAGAAACATCCTTGCGCTCGGTGTGAATCAGTATCGTGTCGACCAGTTCAGCCAATTGGAATTGGAAGCGACGTCGGGAATTCAGATGCAGGGCTCGGGAGGGTTGACGACTCCGGGGAATCTAAGCGTGATTACTCCCGTGATTACCGGTGCCGCGGCTGCCAATCAAACCATTCGTGCCGCGGGAAATGTTACCGTGCAGAACGTTGGGACCCCGACTCTTTCGGCCGGTCTCGGCGCCCAACTGACGCTCATTGGCGCCAGCATCGCCGACGATAGCGACATCCTGCTGCCCAGCGGAGCGTTGCAGATGGAGGCGACCGCAGGCGACATCGTCATTGGAGGCACGAGGGCGAGTCAGATCAATGTCGGTGGAGTCGCAAAGACTTTTTATGATGAGGTGCAGTACACGGATGGCGGCCAGGTTTCCGTGACAGCGGATCTTGGATCCATTGTCCTGGCTAAGGGAAGCACCGTGAACGTATCCGCTCCGGCGCAAGGCGGCAATGCCGGCAGTATCACGATCAGCGCACCCAATGGCAATTTCACACAGAGTGGAACTCTGTCAGGAAACGGAGGAGTGGATGGCCAGGGGGGAACATTCCAGCTTGATGTGGGGACTCTGCCGGAGGCGAGTCTAACCGCGTTGAATGCGGGGCTGAACTTGAACGGGTTTACCGAGTCACGCACGATCCGCGTACGAAACGGGGATGTTCTGCTAGATGGTCTGGCAACGGCGCAGACCTTTGATCTCTCGGCCGATAATGGTTCGATTGTGGTGACAGGAACCATCGATGCCTCTGGCGCAACGGGCGGCACGATTGACCTTGCCGCTTCCGGAAGTGTGATCCTGCAACGAGGTTCGCTCTTGACCGTGGCCGGGGAAAATTTCGACGATGCCGGGAAGGGCGGGAGCGTTTCCCTCGAAGCGGGCCAGGAAATCAATGGAAATATCAATCGCAATGCGGTGGTTGACATTCAAACGGGCGCCACAATCGATCTCTCGGTGGCGGCCAATACGGCGCAGAGTGCTGCCGCGGGCGATTTTACCGGCACGTTGAATCTGCGCGCACCCCAGACCTCCGACAACCTCGACGTGCAAATCAATCCGATCAACGGGACGATTATCAACGCCTCCCAAATCATCGTCGGAGGCTACCAACTCTACAATCTCAACAATCCCGCTGGCGCGATCATCACCAGCACGGTGGAGCAAAATGTTTTCGCCAATGGAACCACCTTTGCCGGAAACAGCGCGGCGATCATGAATCGGCTCCTCGCCAACAACCCCGCACTCGTGCCGGTTCTGGAGATTCGTCCCGGCGCGGAAATTATCAATCCGAGTGGCGACCTGATATTGGACACGACCTGGGATTTATCGACGTTCCGGTTCGGACCCCAGAGCCAACCCGGCGTGCTCACGTTGCGCGCGGCGGGCAATCTCGATTTTAACTACTATAATGGCCGATTTGCTTCGCTCAGCGATGGTTTTGATGGTTCTTCGTATTCGGCGACCCTGTTACCCGCCGGAGACCAATCCTGGTCATATCGGTTGGTCGCAGGAGCCGATTTTAGTGCGGCCAATTCTCTTCAGGTCCAACCCTTGACTCTTCTTGGCGCGAACGCAGGATCTCTCTTGCTGGGTAACAACGCTCAAGACCTCGGTCCCATTCCGACTTCGAGCAAACCGGCGGAAAATATTATTCCCACCTATTATCAAACGATTCGCACGGGAACGGGCGATATTGAAATTTCCGCTGGACGAGACATTCAACTCTTAAGCCCGCTGGCGACGATTTACACGGCGGGCACGCAAGCCGCTCCGCTCTCTGATTTCGATGTGCCCAATCTGCAGTATCCCACGGGCACGGCACTCGGCGCGCTTCAATATTCGACTCCGTACAGCGCCCAGTATAGTTACGGGGGCGGGAATGTAACCCTCTCGGCTCAAGAGGATATTGCCAGTTATCAGGTTAATCCCAACGGCACTCTTTCCCCCGATTCAACCAAGGAATTGCCGACGAACTGGCTTGACCGTCGTGGATACGTCGATCCGACGACCGGTGAGTTTGGCATCACTCATAATGGCGGCGAAGTGGAATCCACCTCCTGGTGGGTTGATTTCTCGAATTTCTTCGAGGACATCGGCGCGCTTGGCGGAGGGAACGTGACGCTTACGGCCCGGCGCGACGTGAGCAATGTGGACGCCGTGATTCCAACCAATGCGCGGATGCCGGAAGGAACTCCGGATGCGAGCAGTTTGGTGGAGCTCGGTGGAGGGGACCTCAAGGTTGTGGCGGGCCGCTATATCAATGGCGGCGTGTATTACGTCGAACGCGGCCAGGGCACCTTGCGGGCGGGGAACAGCATTCTTACCAACCCCACGCGAGCCGCTTTGAATGAAGGGTCGATAACTTATGATACGATCCATAATATTATCCCGGATCAAACGACCTGGCTGCCGACAACCTTATTTGTGGGCAACGGCAGCTTTGATATTGAAGCCCAAGGAAACATCACGCTTGGTCCGGTGGCGAATCCATTTCTCCTGCCACAAGGGATTAACAACAGCTTCTATGAAAAAACATATTTCTCGACCTATGCCCCAGGCGACGCCATCACTGTCTCATCACTCGGAGGCACGGTCACAGTTCAGGACAGCGCCGAGAGCGGCGGCGGTGGTACAGCAGGCTCACTAGCGAGTTGGTATCAAAATGTTCTTCTCTATAATATCGGGAACCCCAACTCGTTTGCTTCCGAGTCAGAGCCGTGGCTTAGACTTGTCGAAACAGTCAACACATTGCCGGTATTTGCCACCGCTTTCGCATTAATGCCGCCGACCTTGCGGGTCACCGCCTTTTCGGGCGATATCAATGTGGTGGGAAGTCTGACACTTTCACCGTCACCGACTGGAACACTGGACCTGCTGGCGGCGGGGTCAATCAACGGCCTGCAACCCAACAGTTTTAACGCCGCGACTCACATTTATCAGTGGAGCGAGAGCCAAATCAATCTGTCGGATGCGGATCCCGATCGGATACCGAGTATTACCACGCCCCTGTCGCTTTCCTATTTGGGCCCTCAGGCCAACCCTCTTCAAGAAAGTGCTGCGTGGGCCAACCCGCCAGCCTTCGGCATCGACGCCGTTTTTGGAGACATCACTGAGATGTTTGATGAGTCAGGCTCTGACCAGGGTGTGTTCGGCGTTTTGCAAACGCAAGAAGCGCTGAATGCGCCCGGTGTGCTCCATGCCAATGATCCGGACCCCGTTCATCTGTATGCCCTGGACGGGGACATTTCCGGTCTCACCTTGTTTTCCGCAAAATCAACCCGCGTCGTGGCCGGTCAAGACATTACCGATATCGCTCTGTATCTGCAGAACGTTGCGGCGAGTGACGTGAGCGTGGTGAGCGCCGGTCGCGATATCATCGCATATGATCCAGATTCAGAACTGCGCACCGCGGCGCAATCAGGGAATAATGAACTCCTGGTGGGACAACTCGGCGATGCGTCTGCCGGAGACATTCAGATCAACGGCCCCGGCACACTGGAGGTATTGGCTGGCAGAAATCTGGATCTCGGCGTTGGGCCCAACGGCAGCGATGGCACGGCGGTTGGCATCACCAGCATTGGCAACGCACGTAATCCGAACCTGCCGTTCGCCGGGGCTGACATCATTGCGGCGGCCGGCATCGGTGGATCGGCCGGTCTTGACGAAAGCGCGCTGAACTTCACAAGCTTTATCACCGAGTTCCTGAACCCAACGACGGGGAACGTCTATGCGCCGCGTTATCTGCCCCAGGTCGCAGCCCTGTTGGGTTTGAACACGGACAGCGATTTGTCGCAAATTTGGACCACGTTTGAACAACTGCCTGAGGAACAACAGGATCGTGTGGCGCTGGACATTTTCTATCTGGTATTACGAGATGCCGGCCGAGATCACAACACGGCGTCCTCACCGGGGTACGGCAATTACAATGCGGGATCTGCGGCGATTGCCGCCCTGTTTCCAGAAGCCACGCCGTGGCAGGGAGACATCAACCTCACATCCCGTGAGATCAAAACGACGAGCGGCGGAAACATCAGTCTTTTCGCTCCGGGCGGTCAGCTTACGGTTGGGGTTGATCTGAGCGGCAATCAACCGGTTGACCAGGGCATCCTGACCGAGGATGGCGGCAATATCTCCATTTTTGCCGATGACAGCGTGGTTGTCGGGACGTCCCGCATTTTCACCTTGCGCGGCGGAAACATCATCATCTGGTCGACGACCGGCAATATCGCCGCTGGCGCTTCGTCGAAAACCGTGCTGGCAGCGCCTCCGACGCGTGTGCTCGTCGATCCGCAGAGCGGCGAGGTCGAAACCGATCTGGCCGGATTGGCGACCGGGGGAGGGATAGGCGTGCTGGCCACCGTCGCCGGTGTTGCCCCTGGCGACGTCGATTTGGTTGCTCCCGCGGGATATATCGACGCGGGCGATGCGGGCATTCGAGTGACCGGCGATATCAACCTGGCCGCGTTGCAGGTATTAAATGTCGGCAATATCCAGGTTCAAGGGACGAGCGCCGGTGTGCCGGCTCTCACGGTTTCATTGAACACCAGCGGTATGCAGGCTGCGAACGCAACCGAGGCGGCCACGACTGCGGGAACGGGGTCGGTGATTGGACAAGGGCAGGAACCCTCGGTCGCGCAGGAAGAAGTTCCGTCGCTTATTTCCGTCGAAGTATTGGGTTATGGCGGAGGGGAAGGAGATGACCAAAGCCAGGGGGAAGATAGCGACCGGAAAGACCGTGCGGTACTGGATGGTGGTGTCACCAGTTCGTGACCCGAACGTCGCGGAGGTGAAGAACACGAATGCTACCTAGGTTGGGAGGCCGAAGGTGGCACGATTTACTTCGGGAATCGGCAGTGATCCAACGCGAAGACCATTGAAACAAACAAGATCAGGAACCAGGTTTTAGAAAGGGAATACAATGAAAGACACGACACGCAGCCATCGCAAGATGGTGCTGCTGGCTTTAGCCGGTGCAGCACTACTCACATCGCCCCTTCGGGCGCAGACCGTAAATGCGCAACTGGAGGACTTGATCCTGGGCTTCTATGCGACGGGAGGAACGGGAGCGGGGGTGAACCTGGAAGTTGACCTCGGCAGCGTGAGTAACTTCTATAATGGCGCAAACAGCGGGCTAACCTTAACGAATCTGGTTACGCAGGACCTGATCGATACCTACGGCGCCGATTGGGCCTCACGCACGGACTTGTTTTGGGCCGCGGCGGCCACCGATGGCAATGCAGGATCCGACCCCAATGGCACGCCGGCGTCCACTCTTTGGGCAACCGGCGTGCCAGGCAAGGCCGTGCCGCTGTGCGAAAGCGTCGGTCTCCAAGGGCCGGCCGCCACCAGGATTGCAACGATGTACCAAGGGGACCCTGGGTCGTTAAATGGCGCCGCTAGCACGACGAACAGTTCGGAAGCTGCCGTTATCGGAAACACGCTCGCCGGCAGTTGGTCGGCACAGGAAACCAGCGGCGAAAGTTTTGACTACTTCAGTCCGAAGATTGATGGCCAGGTGTCCAGCGAGGACACATTGAACTTGTATGAGTTGCAACCGTCGAGCGCCTTCCCGCATCCCGCCGCCACACTCGTGGGCACCTTGACGTTGACTTCGGAAGGCCTAAGCTTTCAAACGCCGCCGGTTCCGGATCCGTTCGTCACCTGGCAGAGCAACTATTTTACAGCAGCGGAACTGGAGAATCCCGCCTTCAGCGGGCCGAATGCCGATCCGTTGGGCAAGGGCATCAGCAACACCAACCAGTTCCTGGCCGGTTTTAATCCGACCAACAATGCTGCCTACCCGCACATTATCAGCCTCGCCAGGATAGACAATGGCAAGGATATCCAGGTTACCTATCTCGGCGCCAACGGCGACAGCAACTCGCCGCTGGGCAGCCTGACGTACACCAACATCCTGGATTACACCACCGGCACGGCCGGCGGCGGGTACTCCAACATCAACTTCGCCACTACCGGCGTGACCAATATCCTCAGCGGAGGGGGCGGCTATGGCGTGGTAACCACCATGATCGATGTCGGCGGGGCGACGAACAGACCGTCGCGGTACTATCGCGTCCGCGTGTTGGTGCCGTAACGCAGGCGAGACAGCTTGCTTGAGAGCGCGACCGAAACAGCGGGCAAAAAAAGAACCAAGGCCTGCGTTCACGACTCGGTGAATAAAATATCGGTCGCGCTCTCCATTTTCGCATGAGCCGGCAGGCGGCTGGCTGGACAAGGAAGGGTATGCGGCTGGCAGAGCGCGTCCACTTTCCCCTGCTGTTCCATTGACGATATGGGGGCAGGTCTATCTATTATTCCATTCGTTTAGAGGTCAACGCTTGACTCTGGACGGTTTCCGGAGTCGGTGCAATCGGTTGCGGCGGAAGATGCATCGGCAGACGGGCGACGAGAGCCTTTTCCATTGACAGGCCACTGGCGGTGTGTGTTTCGTCGTGTGCACAATTCCGAAGAAAATTGGCCAATGAAATTTCAATTTTCAAGAGTTGACCTTGCGACCGCCGATCCGTGTCCGCCCAAGCCAACGAATGGGGCATCCGCCGGTCCATGGGAGAGGCCCAATCGACTGCTGCTGGCTGGGTTGCTGTTTGTTTTGGGAGTCGTTCTTTTCCTGCCCACCATTCGGAATGGCTTCGTGAGCATGACGGACGACGGATTGGTCATTGAGAATCCGCATGTGGTGTCGGGATTGAGTTGGAGCAACCTGAAATGGGCCTTTCACACGTATTCTGGGGAGCTTTGTCAACCGTTGACCTGGCTGTCCCACATGACGGATTGTCAGGTCTTTGGCCTCAACCCGTGGGGGCATCATCTCACCAGCGTTCTGCTGCATGGCCTGAACACCGCCTTGTTCTTTTTGTTCCTGTCGGCGGCGACCGGAACAACTTGGCGCAGCCTGGCGGCGGCGGCACTGTTCGGCGTTCATCCGCTGCGTGTCGAGTCGGTGGCCTGGGTGGCGAGCGCAAAGACGTTCTCAGCGTCTGCTGGGCCATACTGAGTCTCTGGGCGTATACGAAGTGGGTGCGCGCCAGCAGCCAACCAGGCGGGCCAGGCCGCCGGTACTATTGGCTGGCCGTATTCTTTTTTTTCTGCGGGCTGATGAGCAAGGTCATGGTGATCACCCTGCCCTTCCTTTTTCTGCTGCTGGACATCTGGCCGCTGAACCGCTGGCCCGACGTCCGCGGAAACGGGCCGGGGCGCAGGCGGCTGTGGGTGGAAAAGATTCCGTTCTTTGCGCTCGCGCTGGCCGCCGGCCTGGCGGTCGTTTGGGTGAATCCGCGCGGCGCAACCAAAAGACCCGTGAATTGCTTCACGTTTGGGATCCGTCTGAGCAATGGCCTGGTGTCGTATTGGCGGTATCTGTACAAGACTTTCTGGCCGGTTGACCTCGCCGTTAACTATCCCTATCCGACTTCGGGCCAGTGGCCCACGCCGGAGGTGGCTCTGGCGGTGGCCGGGCTTCTGCTGGTTTCGTTGCTGGCGGCCGCGCGGGTGAAATCCCATCCCTGGCTTCTCGTCGGCTGGTTTTGGTTTCTTGGCGCGTTGACGCCGGTCATCGGGCTGGTGCTCCCCGGGAGTCAGTCCATGGCCGACCGCTACATGTACATTCCCTCGATGGGCTTGTTCATACTGCTGGTCTGGACCGGACATCTCCTTGCCTGCCGCAGTCCCCGTTGGCGCCGGGCGTTGGCAGGCGTCGCAGTGGCCGCCGTGGTGGCGTGCTGTCTCTTGACCGTTCGCCAAATCACCTACTGGAAAGACAACGAAGTCCTGTTTCGACATGCGCTGGCGGTAACGAAAAACAACGCCTTTGCACACTTCGGCCTCGGCGCCGCCCTGATCTCCAAGGGTGACCCAGTCGGGGCGGAACGCGAATTGCGCCAGGCCGTCGAGTTAAGCCCCCTCACGGCCGAGTTTCATTTCAACCTGGGGATCGCACTCCAGCTTCAGGGCCGCCTTGGCGAGGCGATGGCGAATTTCAAAACCGGCCTGTCCCTGGCTCCAGATGATCACAAGGCGCGGTTTCTTTACGGCACTGTCCTTGCCCAAGCCCGCCAGTTCGATCAGGCGGCGAGAGAGTTTCAGGCTGCCATCCGACTGCAACCGGAGAACGCCGTTTATTACAACAACCTCGGCCTAGCTCTCCGCAACATGGGGCGCGAGGAGGAAGCGATCGCGCAGTATCGCGCGGCGCTCGCCATCGACCCGCGCTATACGGAGGCACGGAATAATCTGGGCGCTGCTTTGGGTCGGGCCGGACGTTTTGAAGAGGCCGCCCGCGTCTTTCAGCAGGTCGTCGCCGACGCCCCGGATTATGCCGAAGCTCACAACAACCTCGGCTTGAGTCTCGAAAACCTCGGACGGTTCGATGATGCCATCACCCAATACCGCGAGGCGCTCCGGCTCGCGCCAGGTTACACAGCCGCCCGGGAGAATCTTGACGCCGCCTTACAGTTGAAGGCTGAGAAAAAGTAGGGGACGGAAAAGGCATTTTTCCGACGGGCGCATCTTGATACCGCCGCCATTGCAGCGTCGGCTGTCCGAGCGCTCCGGTCCGTGGTGATCGCGTTCCCCGGCCTGCGGATGTCCAACGAACAGCCATCACGGAACCAACTTCGCCGCGCCCAGCGCCATCGCATCGGAGAGTGTGTCAGGGCACCTGAATCGCCGTGTACGAATGCATGTCTCTCTGCAACTGCATTTGCTCGAACGACTGCCAACCAAAATAGGCCTTGTACCTTTGATCCGCAAGTGCCTGCGCGGCCACCCAGCGGTCCGCATAGTCCGGATCGGTGGGGTTCTGATTGGCGTCTCCGATCGCTTGCAAGAACTGATTCTGAATCGAGGCCAGCGCGGTCTGTTGCGCGGGGGTCAGGTTCTTGGGATCCACCGTGAACGCCAACGGCGGATTCAGCATCGCGGTTTTAATGTTTCCGGACGAATCGACGCCGAATGGTGTGACACCAGGGGCGGCCGGCACCGCTCGGGCCAGCGGCGGAGGGACGGTCGGGCCGGATCTGGTGGAAACCGCAACAGGTTCCTTTGCCGGAGCGGAAACCGGCGCCGGAGAAACCGGGGACGATTCTCTCGGCGTGGCCGCGACCGGGGTTGCCCCCTGTGGAAGTTCGGCTTCTGCCGCGGGGTCCGGAAGGGCGCGGGTTTCCGTCAGGGGCGCGGGCGACGTGATCGGGGCGATGGCCGCCGGGGTGTGACGCTGCGAAATGCCCTGTTGAACCGCGCACAAGACCGCTCCCAGCGCGACCAGCGTGAGCGCGCATCGAGTCCAGCTTTTGAAAAGAAAGGAAGAAATGGTGTTCATGGCATTAGATTTCTCGTTCGCAATTTCTAAATTCTTCCTGCTGTATGATGGAGATTCGGCGTTACGGACGGGTTAAAAAGGGGAAACATGTGTGCAAAAATTGACGGTCGCCACCCAATTTGTCCGTGATCAGCCTCGGATGCACTACGCCGCGGTTCCGCTCGCCCCGGGTCTGTCGCCGCGCAGGCAGCATTCGTAACGATACGGAGCAGCCCGGCGTTTTTTTCTCGCCTGAGACAACAAGAGATAGATAATTTATCACCCATTATGAGAACGATGATGAGTCGGCAGACAATCTTGAGCGCTCTGGTGTTTTTTCTGGCGGTGACGTCTTCCCAAACGCTGGCCGCGCCAGCCGGTGGCGTGGCGGTCCTCGATCTGGACAAGGTCGCCACGGCGATGGGCTGGATGGAGGAGATAAAAACCTCGATACAAGACACGAGCACGGAACTGAAGGGCCAACTGGAAGAGGTGCATCGGGGCATGTTGCAGTCCATTGACGACGTGAAGAAGCAGATCGCCACCGAGGCGAAACTCACCGAGGAGCAAGTCAAGGTGCTCACCAACGCGAAGGAGCAACGGGAACTGGATGGGCTTCCCCTGAGCAAGGAGCAACGACAGAAGCTGGTTGAAACCGTGAACAAGGCGAATGCTTCCTGGCAAACGGCGCTCACCAACTACCAGCAGGCCCTGCAGGGACGCCGCGCCACTCTCGTCCAGAGTTACCGGGACAGGATCCGCCCCGCCGCCCGACGGGTTGCTGCCGCCCACGGGATGAGTGTCGTGATGGCAACTTCGGACAGCTTGATTTATTTCGATCCGCAGTCCGACATCACCGACGAGGTGGTTGACGAGCTTCAAAAAACGATGCACGAAAAGGAACCACCATCCCCATCCTCTGTACCGCCGGCTTCTCCCTCTGGGGCCGGTCGGTGACGCGGACGCGGAGCAACGCTTTTCTGTTGGCTCAAGCGGCCAGTCTATGAGGCCGGGATTTCAGCTCCGGCGACAAACGGAAGTCGGTGCGCGCCGCTCGACTCACTTGTGCCTGGGCTTCGCCAACACAACCGTGGGGCCGCAGAGATTCTTTTCTGATCTGTAACCTCCCTGTGACCCATCCGAAACCCGTCCCGGGCAAAGTTGTCCTCCGCGGGAGGGGCGATGATACACGCGCCTCAAATATCATGAGGCAGTTCAGCGAGTGAGCTTGACGGAGGACTGAAATGGATTCGGAAACATTGAGGCACTCACGGCAAACAATATCCCGGATGCACCGGCAATCGGCGTTGATTCAAACAGCGCCGTTGCGACGCTTCTCTGAGGGCAGCGCGGCATTCGCCCTGATCGAGCTTCTCGTGGTTGTGGCCGTCATCGGCAGTGTCGTGCTACTCACACCGTCTGTTCGGGCGCAGACCGTAAATGCGCAACTGGAGGACTTGATCCTGGGCTTCTATGCGACGGGAGGAACGGGAGGGGGGGTGAACCTGGAAGTTGACCTCGGCAGCGTGAGTAACTTCTATAATGGCGCAAACAGCGGGCTAACCTTAACGAATCTGGTTACAGAGGACCTCATCGATACCTACGGCGCCAATTGGGCCTCACGCACTGACTTGTTTTGGGCCGCGGCGGCCACCGATGGCAACGCAGGAGCCGACCCCAATGGCACGCCAGCGTCCACTCTCTGGGCAACCGGCGTGCCAGGCAATGCGGCACCGACCGAGGGATCCGTCGGTATCCAAGGGCCGGCCGGCAGCAGGATTGCGGCGATGTACCAAGGGGGCCAGGGGTCGTTAAATGGCGCCGCCAGCACGACGAACAGTTCGGAAGCTGCCGTTATCCAAAACACGCTCGCCGGCAGTTGGTCGGCACAGGAAACCAGCGGCGAAAGCTTTGACTACTTCAGTCCGAAGATTGATGGCCATGTGTCCAGCGAGGGCACATTGAACTTGTATGAGTTGCAACCGACGAGCACCTTCCCCAGGCCCGCCGGCACACTCCTGGGTACCCTGATGTTGACGCAGAGCGGCCTGAGCTTTCAAGCCGTTGCAAACACCAACAGCGCGCCCCCGGTAGCCTCGTTCAGCGCCGCGCCGACCAGCGGGCTGGCGCCGTTGGCGGTCACGTTCACGGACACGTCCACCGGCAGCATCACCAGTCAAGGGTGGGCTTTCGGGGATGGCGGGACGAGCGGCGCAAGCAATCCATCGTATACCTACACCACTGCGGGGGTCTATACGGTGGCGTTGACCGTCTTCGGGCCGGGCGGTTCGAACACATCGACACGGGCCAACCTGATAACGGTCGGAAACACAAACAGCGTAGCGCCGCCGGTGGCCGCGTTCAGCGGGAGTCCGACCAACGGTGTGGCGCCGTTGACGGTGAACTTTGTCGACAACTCGACGGGCACAATCACGAACCGGTTCTGGACGTTCGGGGATGGCGGGACGACGAACACACTCACCACGAGCGTGGCGTACACCTACAATTCGGCCGGGACGTACACGGTGGCGTTGACCGTCTTCGGGCCGGGCGGCACGAACACGTCGACACAGGCTGGCTATGTCGTGGTCGGGGGGACGATCACGCCGCCCATGGCCGCGTTCAGGGGGAGTCCGACCAGCGGTGTGGCGCCGTTGACGGTGAACTTTGTCGACAACTCGACGGGCACAATCACGAACCGGTTCTGGACGTTCGGGGATGGCGGGACGACGAACACACTC